>VYLE01000006.1_pt1 | contig 238482 bp, 220 predicted proteins | sample 5114391 | NCBI WGS metagenome assembly VYLE01 (sample SAMN12291771, study PRJNA351875) | freshwater metagenome | isolation source: freshwater lake | place: USA: Michigan, Kent Lake | collected 2013-08-15
GGCGGCCCGCAGCAGGTCGGCCGCGCGGCTCCCGTGCTCGGGCGCCATGGCGATGCCGACGCTCACGCCGACGCGCGCCGATGTCCCAGAACCGAGGTCGTACGGCGCTCCGATAGCGTCGATCAGGCGATGCCCGAACTCCGTCGCTTGGTCCGCCGTGCAGCCTGTGGCGAGCACCACGAACTCGTCGCCGCCTAGGCGCGCCGGCAGGTCGTCTTCGCGCAGAAGGCCGCGCATGCGCTCGGCCACGCTCTCCAGCAACCGATCGCCAGCGGCATGACCGTGCGTGTCGTTGACCGCCTTGAAGTCGTCCAGGTCGAGATAGAGCAGGGCCAGAGCCTCGCCGGCACGGCCAGAGCGCGACAGCCGCTCATCGAGAGCGCGGACAAGCCCGGCCCGATTGGCGAGCCCGGTGAGTTCGTCATGCCGGGCGCGACGGTCGTTCTCGCGCTCGGCGCGCATGGTCGCGATCAGCATCCGGCTTAGTTTGAAGCAGGCCATGGTCATGGCTCCCAAATACACTGGGATCTGGGCGAAGAGGACGAGCAGGAGCGGCTGCGCGGCGATCAGGGCGCCCGGAATCGTCGGGCCGAGGCTCAGCACGATCATCACGCCGCAGAGCCGCGGCGCGCTGAAATTGCGGAAGCAGATCCCGCCGACCATCGCTCCGGCCGACACGCAGGCGAGCGTCGCGGCCACCCAGTCGCCCGTCGCCAGGCTGATCAGCGCACCGTACCCGACGCTGCCGCTCCACGCGATCGAAAGGAGCAGGTTGACGTCGGTCGGCGTGGACCGATGCTTCAGCGCGCGCCGGCGCGCGACGATTAGCACGGCGAGCCGCGTCAGGCAGATCGCGATCTCGACCGCGAGCCAGGCGACGAACAATGGCGTCGGTGAGCGCGCCGTGATAGCTGCGGCCACCAGTAGGGTGTTCAGGATGCCGCCGATGAAGACGGGCAGTGTGCCGTAGAGGTTGCCGATCAGCGCTAACCGAATGTCCTCGGGCACGTCCGCGCCGCAGTCGGCGAGCCATCGCGTCACGCGCCAGCGCGGAAGGCTGTAGATGCTCGCATCCGACTGCATCGAGTGCTTCTCGGGCTCCTGTCGACAAGGTCTTTGCGGCAATGACCGCCAATGAAATTGCGAACCAAAAAACGTTCGTTGTGACGATCGTCACTTTGCGCTTCGATTTCGCTAAACGAAGCGCAGCGACTTTAGGTAAATTTGCTTGTTTGCTTAAGGAGCGATTGAGGGGACGTGGTAAGGATGGCCACATTCCTCAAGATTGCGGGCTCACCGCTCGCTCTCGCTGCGCCTATCCGTAGATCCACGGAATCCAAAACGAGGCGAAGAAGGCTTATCTATACCGCAGCACCGGGACTGGCGTATTTCATAGTTTCGCCGATGGGCCGCAGGCCGTTGGTCTGCGGCCATTTTGCATCGGCTCACTGAGGTTCAGTCCCGCTGGATCGGCCATCTCGCGCCGCAGTCGGACTCGTCGGCGCAGCCACGCTCGCACCCGCGCAACGCGGCCCTGTGGTTCGGAGGTTGCCCTTCGGCAGTTCGAGCAGCTCGGTACCTTCATTCCACGATTCACAGCGCGCCGAGATTGTCCGGCACGTCGCCGAACTTCCGGATCAGCTTGGCGTCGCCGAATTCTCCGACCGCCGGATCCGCGCTGCGGCTGAACGCGACGGCCCCGACGTGCCTCGGCTTGCGCGAAAGCGCCTCCGCCCGCATCACGGCGGCGTTGGCGCTGAAGCATTCTGTGGCCTCGCCTGGTGCGATGCCGTGGTCCGAAGGGACGAACGGCAAAGCGACGTAGTAGGTCAATTCAGACATCGGTCTCGTCCTTGCGCTTGCGCGCCGGCGATAGCCGTCTGCGCGCGTAGCCTGTCGACACTTTCGTCCGGAGCTCTTCGATCTCCGCCTCGAGAAAGCCGTTCGCGACGATCAGCGCTTTCACCGCCTCCCGGGCGTCCCCGCCACAGACTTCGATCGCCTGGTCGGCGGCGAGTTCGAGGTCGCCCTCGACGGGCGCAGCGCGGTCAGGTGCAGCGGGCATGCCAGCGTTTCCACAAGCCGCGGCACCTTCGATCGAATTCCGCCCGAGGCTCCCGAGCGCGCTGCGCGCCCTTGAGCCAAGTCAAGGAAAACAGACCTAAGGAACGGATCGAGAAAATGGCAGCCGCAGGCATCAGCCTGTGGAACCGAGCTGCCTCGTTCGGCTTGAATCCGGACCGTCCCGAACCGGAGTTTCTGCGTACCCCCCGCGCGCCAACTGGAAAGGCTGCCTTCGACTGTCCCTGGTCACCTGTCCGGTGGCGCTCTACCCGGCCACGTCCGAGTCCGAGAAGATCTCGTTCAACCAGCTCAATAGGGCGACCGGTCACCGCATCCGATTCCAAGGAGGAACTGGAGAACGTCGCGCTCGAGTCCACGCGCACCATCGAGATCGACGAGTTCGTCGACAGGTCCGAGATCGATCCGCGCTATCTGATCCGCCCCCACTATCTCAGGCCCGACGGGAAGGTCGGCATGACGCTTTTGCCATGATCCGAGAGACCGTCCGGGAGATGGACAAGGTCGCGATCGGACGCGTCGTGCTCACCAATCGCGAGCACATCATTGCCCTCGAAGCCAATGGACAAGGCTTGGTCGGTACACTGCTGCGGGACCCTTACGAAGTGCGGGATCCGAAGAATACTTTGAAGAGATCCAAGAGGTCAAAGTCACCAAGGATATGCTCGATCTCGCCAAAGCACATCGTCGACCAGAAGTCCGGACGGCTCGAGCCCGACAAGTTCGAGGACCAGTGCGAAACCGCGCTGATCGACCCGTCAGCCAGAAGTGTGCCGGCAAGCCGATCACGCCGAAGGAGAAGCCCGCGGCTGTCAACGTCGTCGACCTGATGGAGGCGCTGCGGCGGAGTGTGGGTGGCGCGGCGCAGGCGAAGGCCGCCAAGGGCGCCAAGAAGCCGAAGAAGGCAGTGGCGGGTCAGAAGGAAATGTTGGTGTCCCTCGAGGGCAAGAAGACGGCAAGGGAGGCTGCAACGAAAAAGCCGTCAGCCAGGGCCGCACCGCAAGTCTGCCTAGCGATGACGACCGCTTGTCGCTGCGGGGTCCCGGCCTTTGCGCGCCCTTATAACCAAGTATGCGGGAACCGAGGCTGCTGCCGTTCATTCACCATCCATGGAGGAACGGATTTTCCTCGTGGTGATCGTCTCAGCCATGGCGGTTCTTGTCGGGTCGGCGACCATGCTCGTCTTCGGCCCGGCGAATTCGGTAGCTTTGGTGCGTCAGCCGCAGCAGCAAACGCCTGTCACGCGCCGCTGCCAGCAACTTTGCCGCTCGGTACTGCGGCGGCTGGACGTCCCTAGAAATCCAGTTCGCTCCTCGGCGGGCGATTTGACTGGAACGGCTGCGCAAAAGCCCTATCATTCGCGGCGAAGGTCCCGCAGGGACAGCGGGACGGAGCGAATCCTAGCCGACAGATTAGGACGGGCAATATGGGCGACCCAGAACAGGGCTCCGCGTCATCTTCGCAGCAGGTCAATGATCTATTCGACGCGTTGGATATCACACACGCCATCGACTCCCATGAATTTAGACTGTTTCTCGACCATATACCGATAGCAATCGTCATTTCCAAAATCGTCGGTGGAGATCAGCGCATAGTCTTTGCAAACAAATCCTATGAGGCGCTGACGGGGCAGACCGCCTCGGAAATCAAGGGAAGAGGATGGTCCGTCCTGGAGTCGTTCACGCTCGAAGGGCAGCCCGATGTCACCTTCACCAAGGCGCTCATCGACTGCGATGATTTTATCGGGACATTTCAGCGCGAGCAGCCGAAGCATTTGTTGGTAGACGCATTTGCCGGTGTGATCCAAAACGAGGACGAAACGGAGGACTATCGCATTGTTGCACTGATCGACATTACCGAGCGCGCCAAATCGCAGCGTGAGGAATTCGAGCGACAATTGCGCGATAAGGATCTGTTGCTCAAGGAATTGCAGCATCGAGTAAAGAACAACCTGCAACTGATCGCCGCCCTCATTCGCCTCGATGTACGCAATCAAGGCAGCGCCGACCGGGCCGCGCTGGATCGGCTGGCTGGACGCATCGATTCCTTGGCGATTCTTTACAGAGAACTTTCCGGCGACGGTCTTGGTCAAACCATAGACCTTGGTCAGTACCTGACACAAATCGCGTCCGCGGTAACGCGTACCCACGGTCTTGACGGCGTCCGGCTGGACCTCAAAGCCGACCAAGCTCCGATTTCGATCAATGTGGCGATGCCGGTTGGGCTTCTCGTCAACGAATTGCTGACGAACGCATTCAAATACGCCTTTGAAGGGCGGGACTCCGGCACATTGACGGTCAGGTGCCTGCAGGAACGGAACGACTACTATAGGATCGTCGTGGCCGACGACGGAAGCGGACTTCCTGAAGGCGCATCCTGGCCGGTGTCCGGGAAGCTCTCAGCACTCATGCTCGCCACGTTGAGGGAGAACGCCAAGGCGGATTTCGTCGTCGACAGCGCGCCCGGGAAGGGAATGCGCGTGAGCATCGGACTCTTCAGAGATATCGCGCGTTGAGCTGAGTAGCCTGGCAGGGCAGCCGACTACGCGGGGCGCCTCGCTCCGCCGTGCGGCCTGGTTCACCTTCGCACGGGTTCGCCTGGCCTCCGGCGCGAGATCCATGACCGCCCGATGAAGCTCGGCAGGAATGGTGAGAGGGCTTTCCGGCGGTTTTTCCGCCCACTGCCGGAAGCGGTCGAAGGCGTCCATCACAGATCCTCCCGAAGTCCCTTGAAGAAGGGATGCCGGACCTTGCCCTCCGCCGACTTCGCGCGGTACTCGATCTCGGCGAGCAGCTTGGGCTCGATGTGCGCGATCCGCTTGGAGTACGGCTGAGTTTTCCGGATCAAAGGCTTGAGGCGCTTCTGCAGGTCGGCGGCAGAAGCCTTGTCGAATCTATGGTCCACCTTGCCGGCATAGACCAAGTCTTGGCCCTTGCGGCGGCGCCCGAGGTACATGCCGTCCCATTTGCCTTCATCGAGTGCGAAGCCGGTGATGGTCAGAGTCTCCCGCTGCTCGCAGGTCTTCTTGGCCAGTTGTTGCCGCGGCCGCTGGCATACGCGCTGTCCCGCACCTTCGACACCGCGTCGCGATTTGTGGGTCGCTTGAGTCCTTGAAATCGAATCCTCGAAGCTCTGAACTCGGTGATCGTTCTTCGTCTCGGTAAAGGACACAGAGGCGAGGTCGCCGACATTGTCGCTGGCGAGGATTAGCTCGGGATCGATGTCCGTGCGTCGACAAAACCGTGCGAGTAGCGGAGATTGATGTCCTTGATTTCTGTCTTCGGATTCCACCGGCGCGACCCGACGTAGTCGGTGGTCTGATTGGCCACATCGCTTCGAATTCGCGCCGAGGGGTGTCCCAGTCCCGGATCGCGGACAGCAAGGTCAGTATCGTGTCGTCAAATGATCCTGCGCGTGCTGCAGCTTGATCAGCACCAGAAAGGCGCGCTTGCGGGACCGGCTCATAAGCGAGAGAAATCCGATCTTTTCGCCCCAGGTGGTGCGGATGTCGGCGGATATAAACAGAACGTGCTCGCCCGAAAAGCCGAGCAGGCCAAGAAGCCTCAATCTTCCGCGCTCCAGGATCGCCTTCAAGGAAATTCTGGTTCGTTGCGCACCACTTTCCGCTGCAGCTTGTTCTGGCCGGAAAGCCATGCTTGGAGCAGTTCTTCAGCCACCCGCGACACGTTCGTTTTCTGACGAATCGCCCGATCTTGGCATCTTCGATCACCGCTTTCTTGATGATGACCGCGCTGACGCTTGTCGGCGGGCGCGCGGGGGCCGCGCTGCTCTTGGGCATCGCCGGCTCCGTCTTCCTCGGCATTTCGTCTCCAATTCGCTGCGCTTACCGACGTGACTGCTCAGACCCGCTCTCGCAAGAGCCGCCCAACCACGCGTCCAATGAGAACTCCCCCGGAGGTGGCCGAGCCGTCGGAATGTCTGGCCAGAAACACCCTACCGTCGGCGCCGCAGAAGGCGAACTCGCCGGCGGCCGTCCAATCCCGACGGGAAGTATCCACGAACACGCGATCGCCTTGCGTCATACCTTCGATTGGCCGGTCGAGCGCCACAATGACCGTTTCGGAAGGCGACGCATCAAACAGAGTCTGCAGCAGACCCTTCGGCAGCTTCCACGTCCTCAGCCGGCGTGCCGCGCCAATAGCTTGAACGATACTTGCCGGCTCGACTTCATAAATCTCGTCCTCATCGGAGCTCCCGGGTGCGCGGCGCATTTTGGAGGCGCTTAAGAGTTCATTTACCTTATCGAAGTCGGGAGGCGGAGCCGCTTCGGCGATCCGAGCCAGATAGGCCGGGTCGATCTCGGCCAAAGACTTGACAGAGCGGATCAACCGATCCGCGGCTTCACCGAGGCCGGACGGAAAATCGCCGCGGGCGAGCCATGATGACGATAACGTTAGAGCCTCGGCATAGGCCTGCATCATCCGCTCGTTGACAGGATTGTTGCCGGCTTCGTGACTGGCCAATGTCGACGGCACGAAGCCGAAAGTGCTGCCAAAATCGTACGAACTGACGAAGCCGCGCACTTTGCGGGCGAGCTTGAGACGCGCACCCACGGCGACGTGACTCCTACCGGCCGGGATTTCGTCGGCCGCGAATGGCGAACTCTCGCGCAATCTCTCCATCTCAGCCCGGGCAGAATCGCCGCTGCAAAAAGCGTCGCCCGAGATCCCGAACGCCGAAGCATACTTCTCTGCATCCTTCACGCCGATCCTCCGCGTCGCGCTCTCGTGCGCACGCATCAGCGGTTCGGACCATCCGAAGTGAATTGCTGCGGCTTTGGCTGAAGTGAAACCGGCCAGCATCCTTGCAAGCCGTAACAGCTGCCCCGCCTCCCGGATTCCGAAGCTTTGAGACGCCTTTCCCATCGCTTCACCTAAAAGATCTTGTATTCATTAAAATTGTCGTATCAGATACATGTAACTTCGTAACCGTTACATACTACAGTCGCGCGCATCGCAGGTCAAGAGGCAGGAGAGCCCGATGTTCGAGTTGAAGGTCGCCCATGATAAACCCTGGGAGGGAGCCCGCTTTGCGCTCTACGGGCGTGTTTCGACGCCGGACCAGTCCGCCGCGTTGGACGCTCAATTGAGCTTCCTCCGGAACGAGGTGACCTCGAAAAAGGGTCATATCGTCGCGGAGCATTGCGATGTCGGGACGGGCAGGCGATCGAAGCAGCGTACCGGCTATCAGCAGATGCTGAAGCTCATCGAGCAGCGGGCGATCGACTACCTTTTCGTCCGCGATCTGAGCCGACTTTCCCGAAAGTTCGGTACTCTGGATGATCTGTGGCATTTCTCGCGGCAGAACGGCGTCGTCCTTGTCGACGGGCAGATCGGCGTCATCGACGGCCTGATCTGCTGGGCGCTGGGTCTGGTCGCTCAGGTGATGCCTGCCGTCGGCGGCGAACAGGTCAGGACCTCGCTGGCCGTGAAGGCCCGAAAGGGATTGCATCTCGGACGTCCGCCGCTCGGCTACGAATGCGTCGAGAAGGACGGCGAAAAGGGCCACCTTGAGATCGTCGAGGAAGACGCCAGGATCGTCAGGCGGATCTTCAAGCGGGCTTTGGCCGGCGTGTCGTTGCGCGGCCAGGCGCAGATCCTGAACTTCAAGGACAAGGTCCCGTCCCCGCGAGACTCGTTGTGGACGTCGGAGACGGTCCGGTACATCCTGACCAATCCGGTCTATCGAAAGGACATCGTTTGGGGGAGGACCCGAAACTTCTTCCACGCGATGACGGAAGCCTTCAAGCGTGACTATCCGCCCGAGGCCGAGTGGATCCGGGCGCTGGGAACTCACGAGCCGCTCGTTTCCGAGGCGGACTTCGATCGCGTTCAGGAAATCCTAGGCCGCAACGAGAACGGCAAGAAGAGCAAGAAGGCCGGTCCTCCCGCCTTCCTCTCGAGCCTGATCAAATGTCCGCATTGCAGCCGGATCGACGACGAGGGCAACGTTCAAGGCGGCTCGATGTCCGTGGTGGGCGGCGACGGCCGTCGGCTAAGGATGCGCTGCATCAACGCGAATGCGGGCAAGTGCAACAACCGCCGCACCTTCTACCGCGACCATATCCTCCAAGCGGTCCTTGGCGGTCTACTGGATCATCTCAAATCACCCGGGGCGATGCAGATCTTCCTGCAGGAGCACAATGCCGCGTCCGAGAGGCGTTTGGCCGAAGTCGGCCCGTCGCGGGGCAAAGCCGAGAAGCGCATCAAGGTCTTGGAAACCGAGATCAAGCGGCTCGTCGACCAACTCGCCAAGGGCATCAATGCCGACGAATTGCAAGGGGGCATTACCCTTCGCAAGGAGGAGAAGCTCAAATTGACCGCGCAGCTCGAAGACATCGAAAATTCGTCGGTGATCTTCGCGTTGAATCCTCCGTCCCTGGCGGATTACGCCTCGATGGCCGAGCGGATGATGGTTAATCTTTCGGGCAGCGGCCAGGAGCCCGAAGACATCGAGCTCCGCGAGCATCTCGAAGCTCTCGTCAAGCACGTCTACGTGCATCCTCTCGTGGAAAACGGCAAGAAGACCTTCGAGGTCGAGGTGTTCGGCAAGCTGGCTACCTTGGTTACCGGCGCCGAGTCCTACCGCGCCCAACATCGTAAGGATATGGTTGGTAAGGATATCCTTATCCGGGAAACCCTTACGACGTCGCGCGCGGCTGCGAATCTCGTGATGCCGTTTGCCCGGCGCCGCGGGCCGGGCCACAAACCCCCGCGAAAGCGCGCTCCGCGGCGAGAGGAACCGGAGTTGAGACTTCTCTTGTCCCGATCCGGTGTACCGCTCACGGCTAGGGCTATCGCCGGAAAGCTTGCCGACGTGGGCGTGCACCGCACCGTTACCAGCGTGCATAACGCCCTCGATCGCCGGCCAGAACTCTTCGTGCGCATCCGGAAGAACGGCTTCATGCTCCGTTCGAGGTGGGAGAAGCAGCCGCTCAGGTACTTCCAATCCACGGCGGAAATCGTGGAGATGGCGCGCGAGGTCCTGGACCTAAGCGGCAAGCCAATGCGCCCCCTCGAACTAATCGAGCAGTTTCACGCAAAGGGTCGCAAGATCTTCGGCAACGAGGTCAGCGTGCTCCAAACGGTGTTAACCAAGCACGCCGATGACTTCCAGGCGAAGGGCCGCAACTGCGCTCGCTGGATTTTGCGAGCGCTGCCGGTCGCCACCATCCCGATCTCTCTCGCCGCGTGAGCGCACTCTATCCCCATCCGTCACCCTCCGCCGCGCGTCTTCGACCCGAAAGCGGAGCCCAATCGCGTCGATGGCGAGGCCGCCGACGACCATGGCCTTGTGGTGCGATCGGCCGCGGTCGTGGCCCTCGATCCTGACCGTCGCAACCCATTCGAAGCCATCGAGCGTACTCGGCACCTCCGAAGCGGTCCGGAGATCTGCGTCGCTGCCGGTCGCCAAAGCCCGGTCACGAAGGTCGGCATACCGCAGTTGCCCGCTTTCGACCGATCGGATGTGGTCCCGCGCGCCCCTGCTCTTCACGTAGCGTGAGATCCAGCCCGCCCGCGGCAGGAACGCGACCGGGCCGACGGCAAACGGCTGGACGCCTTGATCGGTGTCGAACAGGTTGCACGGGATGTGGCGGTCCGTCGTCTGCAGGATCGTCGCGGCGAGGCGATCGAGATTCTTCCGGTAGTCGGCGACAACGGCTGAAGAAGCCTTCCGGCAGCGGATCCTGGCCCCGGGTTTGGGCGTCGGGCGGCAGGTGGGATGGACTGCTCGTCAGCGCCTCGCCGATGGCGCGAAAGGAAACCCTATCGAAGGCGCTCCGTTCGATCGTCTGGCGGAATTCGAACCTTTCGTTCCACGTCTGCGCCGTAAGCCGCTGGGCGGCGTCCACGCCGGCCTGCGTGACGTTATACCCACGACCCGCATCCGCCGGGATGGTCATCGGAATCATCGGAAACCGATTCTGCGACAACCAGTCCTCGAAAGGCATGGCAGCGGTCTTCAGGACATCGTCAACGATGGTTTCGATCAGGCTCTCCGCCGAGTCCTTCGGCGCGGCAGTCTTCAATTTGTCGGACCTGGCCAATGTCGCTCTCCCTCAAACGCGGTAGAACGCAGATAGGCGCCGCAAATAGGTCGTCTCGCTAAGGATTCGCGAGAGACGCATAGACGGGTCGCGGCGGCCGTCCGACCCGCGGGTGCAGGGCCGGCCTACCGCAGATCCCAAAACCCCCTTTTGAGAGCGCCGCTCAAGTCTCCTGAAATGGATTCGATCTCGGAAAGCGCGCGTTGGATCGTCGTCCAAGGTGCGGCTGCGTATCTGCCATCGCCGCGCCGGCGCGCGCCGATGTCATCTTCGATGACGCGACGGGCCGCCTCCTGAAACAGGTGGGGGCTCTCGAAGTACATCAATCGGCGCGACAGGCGCCTCAAACGCCCGTCGGCGAAGCGGGGGATGAGTTTCGCTCTGGCCTCCCACGGAAGCGTATGGAATAGCCGGCACAGTTCGGTGTCTGCGTCGGAGAAGAAGTTGCCGCCGTAGATCTGCTCCTCCACGTGCTCCGAGGGCGGATAACTCGGCTCGAGCGACGCGGCCGCGCGCGTCAGCGCCTCCATGAAGTCGGGATCGGCACGAACCGAATCGGATCGTCGCGAGCACTCGTCCTCGGTCAGATCGACGAAGTGAACGCCGTCTATGTCCCACAATGGATAGAGCAGCGGCGAGGCGTTCACCTTCAGCCGCCGGATCGGCCGCGGCTCTTGCGGCATCCTGGTCGCGAGTTCCCTCTCGTCGAGCCTGCGCAGAGCGTCTATGTCGCATGCAAGATCCAGGCAGTAATGCACATTCGCGTCTTTCGGGCTGATGCCGACCCTGGTCAGGAAGTGCATCACTTGCGGGCGGCCAAAGTAGTCGAAATAAGCGAACGCTGCCTCGTCCCGAACAAAGTCGAGCACCGCCGCTTTCGCCGAGAAGCGCAGAAAAGTGGACCAGAGGTCGGGCGCGCCGGCGCGCACCAGCCTGCAAAGACCGATCATGGCATCAACGTCGGCCGCCGCCTCATGTACCGCCCGCGACACGATGCCGTTTGCCGCGGCGAGGGCGCCAAGACGGTGGGTAGGGCGCCCGTCCGGCTCAAGTCCGGCATGCACCACCGATGGATGCAGAGTCGTCGCGGCCCGCATCAGATTGAGCACATCGGCGCGGGCATTGCCGTTGGTGTTGGTCAGGAAGACCGGATGCAGGCACTGATAGAATGCTTGCCTCAGGAATTCCTCGTCGAAGCGGATAGAATTGTACCCGAGGAACGCCGCCGGGCACCACGAAGCGAGCGTGTTCGCAACTTCGCAGATCATGGAATAGTGTGACTGTCTCGACGGTGCGTTCACGTCGTCGAGGGTATGCCCGGTGACGTGCAGCGCCTGAGGCGAGGGTACGATGTGAGGCATCAGGCGCGACTTCGTCTCGAATCTGTGGGTCTCGACGAGGTCCGCGTCGGTCCTGACGGCTGCAAATTGGAGGATCTGATCGAAGCGCTTGTGAAGCCCGGAGGTTTCCAGGTCGTACAGGATGAAGGCCACGATAGACTTGGCCTATAGGCGTCCAAGTCTGAACTGCAATGCAGCGAGACTGACGCGGAAGCGGCTCGCTATGCTGATCAGATAGTCGTCATCCTGAATGTCGCGAGACGACTCCGAAAGCATATTTCGGACGAGCCGTTCCGGCATGAGCAGTTCCGACGCGAACGCGTTGGCTTGCATTTCGAGCCGGTCAATCCCCTCGGCGGATACCGAGTCGCGCGGCAGGAAGTTCCGGCCCTTGTCGATCAGTACAGTGGCGTCGAGCTTCGATCGATGCAGCACCACGTGCGCCAGTTCGTGTGCGATGGTGAAGCGCTGTCGGTTTGGATGATGGTTTGAATTGACACCGATAACGGGCTTGCCGTCACGGACAAACGCCATACCCGAGAGTTCGTCGTCGAAGGGCGTGTACTCCACTCGCGCCCCCAATGCCTTCGCGAGCTTCTCGACCGGGACTGGGGGCGCCTTCAATCCCAGTTTGTTGACCAGGGCACGTGCGCTCTCTCTTGCTTCCTCCAGGTCGTTCATTTCCGGCCCCCGCCCGTTCTTCTCACATATTGTTCTATCTGAGCCCGCTGCGTCTCGTTCACGTCGCTGCCCTCGATTGCCAGCGGACCGCTCGTCTGCTCGAACGAGTATTTGCTCGGCACGAGATCAGTGATCGATCCGACCTCAAGCGCGCTCGCGAGACGGTAGATCTGATGAAGCATGACTTTTTGGCGCCCGCGCTCGATGTTTGCCAGCGAGGCTCTCGTAAGACCGATCCGATCGGCGACTTCCGACTGCCTAAGGCGCAGCTCCTTGCGCCGCGCCGCGAGACCCGCGCCCACGATCCTATACAGATCCAAATCAGCCATGCGGGAAGAGAATCGCAATTCGATTCCTGCGTCAACGATGCAAACAAAAAGGTGCTTAATACAAACATTACAAATATTTCATGTTTTAATACTCAAGCCTGCCCAGAATCGAGGTAAGGTTCTGACCTAGTTTGGGGGTGACCGATTCCGGCGCCCAGGCAGAAGGGATCGATCATGCACGATCACGGGAACAAGGACGCCGACCGGCTGGAGCGCGACGCCGGACAGCTAGAGGAGACCGCCCACAAGATCGAGGAGCACGCCCACGACCTGGAGCGTCGTGCGCACGAACTCGAGGAAGTAGCCCGCCGCGAGCGGAACGACCACGACCACGGCCACAACCACGACAATGGTGACGGGCACGGCGGGCACCATGATGACGACGATCACGGTCATCACCACGGCCATGTCGTCAAGATCACCATGGTGGTCAACGGCCAGCCCGTGACCATCAAGGCGACCGAACAGGAAAAGCTCACCGAGGTCCGGCAGCGCGCCCTGACCGAGACCGAGAACGTGGCGCAGCCGCCGGAGAACTGGGAGATCAAGGACGAGGCGGGCGCGGTGCTCGATCCCGACAAGCGCGTCGGCGACTACCACTTCGGCAAGGAGGTCACGCTCTTCCTCAGCCTCAAGGCGGGAGCCGCGGGTGCCGACGCCGCAGGTCGTTGATCCGGCGGTCTCGCGCGCCAAGTTCGATCGCGAGATCGCGGCATACCGGAAGATGGAGGCCGCCTACCGCAGGCGGGGGTGGCTTCTTCTCGACGCCGCATTTCCCGAGGTCTGCATCGCCTTCGGGATCCCGAAGCTGCGTCCCTTTCCGATTGTCGCGGCGGTCGTGATCGACTTCACCGACTACGACCTGCGGCCCTTGTCGGTCCGCTTCGTGGACCCGTTCACCCGCGAGCCCTTGATCGCGCGCAACCTCCACTTCACCATGTGGCGGCGTCAGAGCATGCCGGACGAGGCGTTCGCAGCGATGCTTCAGCAAGGTACCGTGCCGGTCGCCAATATCGTGCAGTTCAACGGTCCGGACGACTATCCCTTCATATGCCTGCCGGGCGTGCGCGAATATCACGACAATCCAGCCCATACCGGTGATTCATGGCTTCTGCATCGCGCTTCTGGCGAAGGCTCCTTGGCGTTCATCCTGGACAAGATCTGGATCTACGGCGTCGAGCCGCTGTCGACGTTCCAGATCCAGGTGCAGGCCACGACGCTCGCGCTGGGAGCCAATCCGCAGGCGTTCCGGGAATGATGCGGCTTGCCGATGTCCGCTCGGTCCAAGTACCGCGCCGCTGCGCCGACACCGTCCACGCCCACATGCGCAAAGTCGGCCACGACGGCTTCGAAGGACTCGGGTTGTGGGCCGGGCGCCAGTCCGGCGACATCTTCACGGTGGAGGAGGCCATCATCCCGGCCCAGAAGCACATACGTACCGAGGACGGCGTCTGCGTCATCACCGGCGCCGAGGAACTGCATCGTTTGAACGTCTGGCTCTACCGCAAGGGCCTGTCGCTGATCGCACAGATCCATAGCCACCCCGGCCGGGCCTATCATTCCGACACCGACGACCGCTATGCGGTCGCGACCACCGTCGGCTGCTTTTCGCTGGTCATGCCCGATTTCGCACGCGGTCCTTTCCAGATCGAGCGCCTCGCCTCCTATCGGCTGGACGCATCCGGCGCCTGGCGAGCCATCGGCGCGTCGCAGGCCGCCCGCATGATTGCGATCGTGGAGTAGCCATGGCCTTCGCCAACTTCTTCGGCCGGAGCGCCACGGCCGCCTCGCAGGTGCTCGCAAACTTCCAGCTGGAAGATTTCAAGGCCCGTTTGTCGGCGCACGTCGTCGCGTTGTCCTTCGATGATGCCGCGGTCAACTCTGCGGAAGGTCGCGCCAGCCTCGATCTTGCGGTGAGACTGCTCGCGCGCCTCAATCCTGCGCTCGCCGCCCATCCGGTGGGATCCACAGCAGGCGAATATGCCGCTCGTCTCGGCGAACTCGCCCGCAGCATCAACGACGAGATCGAACTGCAGGACGGGCTCGCCAACGCCGACATCGTCGTCAATGTCGGCGCGACGGCGGTGGCTGCCGCCGACGTGATCAACATCGGTTCCGACGGATGGCGCGCGCTGCTGTCGCGCCAGCGTCCCGTCGGCTCTGGCTCGACGGCGAATCCGTTCGGCGCCGGCGCAGCCGCATGCTTCGGAGCCGCCAACGTTTTCAGGAGGATGTTCGCTGACCAACTTCCCCGCGGCGATCCCGACGATCTGATCGATCTGTCACTGTCGACCTATCTTCAGGGCGCCGGGGCCGGATCGGAGCTGCCGGAACGATGCGACTTGGGCGATGCCTATCTCGTCGGCCTCGGCGCAATCGGCAACGGCGCCGTCTGGGCATTGTCGCGCGTTCCAGGCCTCGCCGGCGTTCTGCATCTCGTCGATCACGAGAACGCCGACCTTTCGAACCTGCAGCGTTATGTCCTGACCACGCAGGACGACATCGGCCGCAGCAAAGTGAAACTCGCTCGAACGATGTTCACCCAGGATGGGCTCAAGGTCCGGGCGCATCCGAAGCGGTGGGTCGACTACGTCCACGGTCGTAGCAAGTGGACCTTCGAACGGGTCGCGGTTGCGCTCGACACCGCCGAAGACCGCATCGCGCTCCAAGCGTCGCTGCCCAAATGGATCGTGAATGCCTGGACCCAGGACGTCGATCTAGGTGTCTCCCGGCACAATTTCGCCGACGGTGGTGCATGCCTCGCCTGCCTCTACCTGCCGACCGGCGCGGTTAAGAACGAACATGAAAGAGTGGCGGAGGAGCTGAGGATTCCTGACGCTCATATGGAAATCCGCAACCTGTTGCAGACGGATAACCCGGTGTCAGAGCCGTTCGTCCGCCGCGTCGCCACCGCGTTCGGCGTTCCGTTCGAGGAGCTTGAAATGTTCGTCGGCCAGCCGGTACGGACCTTCTATCGGAAGGCTGTCTGCGGCGGGCTTATGGTCAATCTGACCGGCGGCACCAGCGCGGGCACCGCCGTCGTGCCCATGGCGTTCCAGTCGGCGCTCGCCGGCATCATGCTCGCGGCCGATCTCGTCAAGCACGCCATCGGAATGCCGACCGCGCCAACCACGGCCACGCGGGTCAATCTTCTGCGACCGCTGGCGCCGGTCCTGGCTGATCCGCGGGCAAAGGATCCTAGCGGCCGCTGCATTTGCGACGACCGCGACTTCCTCGAGGCATACCGGCGCAAATACGCCGCTCGGAAGTGAGCCCCGGCGGCCGCGCTCGATGCCAGCGGGAAGGACAACGTGACGGCGATCGATATCGGTCCAAGGTCGATCCGCGCTTGGTCGCCCGCGGGGCTAGGATTTTGGCTTCGGTTTAGGGGTGTAGGCCCGCTTCAGCTTTACTCCTTCTCCGCTCCGCAGGCTCGCGAACGTGAACTCCACGCCATATTCTTCTTCGAAATGCTTTTGCAGATTTCTTAGTATTTCCAGTCGCTTAGGATGAGCCGGTGGCGAGTCGTCGGCCTCGATTAACGAAATCGTCTTCCGAGAAATTCCCGACGACTCGGCGAGTCCGACCTGGTCCATATGAAGTAGGGCTCTGGCGGCCCGAATGAGTGAAGGGGTGAGGATCTCGGCCATCGCAACGATCGGTTCGAGCGCCTGATGTTGCGCTTCGTCTGACATTGCACGGGATGGCCTAATCTGTCGTTAACCAAATCTCCGGCTTCCGTAGCTTTATGCTACCATTTCCGCGCGCGGCGTGCTATGTGACTTATCACATCAACGAACGCGCGCCGTTCGCCGGGCCATGGAGGCCGGCCGGAACGTCGCCGAAAGGCTTGAAGGATCAGTCATGCGTCGCGACGACGACAGCGGCACCGCCGGCGAGAGCGATACCGAGCGCGCCCTAAACTATTGGCGCACGCTGTCGGCGCTGGACTTCGGGCAAGCCGAGATCGCGGAGGTCGAAACCTGCGTCGGATCGATCTCTTCGACGGTCAAGGATTGGCGAGACGCGGTCCACGGCGACGCGGCGGCGGCGATACGACTGGTGCTGGCCCAAAAACCGCCGGAGCGCATCACGCTGAAGGTCGATCTCGCGATGACCGTGCTGTTGTGCCGCGCGTTCGACAATGCGGCGGCGGCGCTTACGCTCTCCCTCAGGCTGAGGTCGATGCCGCTGGACCGATCTCACCGCAATCGGCTCGCGACCTCTTGGCTCGTCAGGAATTTATGCCTTGCGCGCGATTATTCCGCATCCCGGCCGCCGCGGGCCCGCCAGATGCGGGGAGGGCGCAAGTCGTGATCCTGCAGCCTTTTTCGGACGCTCACTCGGACTGCGCAGGCTTCGGCGGTTTTCCGCGTCTAATAGAGGGCGTCGACGCCATCGTGGTCGCGGGCGATACCTGCCAAGGACTCGCCGCCTCGCTCACCGAACTGCGCGCCGCCTATCCGCATCCCGTCGAGATCCTGATGGTCGCCGGCAACCACGAGTTCTGGGGATCTGTGTGGTCGCGCGAGGTCGACGAGGGACGTCGCGTTGCCGAGAAATTGGGCATCCGTTTCATGGAGGACCAGGCGGTCACGCTGGGACGTCTGCGCGTGCTGGGATGCACACTTTGGACGAGCTACGACGCCTACGGCGAGTCCTTGAGGCCCGCCGCGATGCGGAGCGCGCGCGAAGAGATGCGCGACCACAAGCGCATCAAGTGGAGCAGCGATCCGTGGATGAGGTTTCGGCCGGAAGAAGCGCGCATGCTGCACATGCGCTCGCGCGCGTTCATGGAAGAAGAGCTTTCGAAACCGCATGATGGTCCTACCTTGGTGATCACGCACGCGGCGGTCTCGATCGAATGCGTCCAGCCGAGCAAGCAAAAGAGCATCGTATCGGCAGCATATTTCTCGGAAATGCTGCCGCTAATCGACCGCCATCAACCGGACCTCTGGGTCTTCGGCCACACTCACCACCGTACGGACTTTCGTCGCGGCAAGACGCGAATCCTGTCGAATCCTATCGGCTACGCGGACGAGCGTACCGGTTTCGATCCGATGCTGACCATCGCGGTCGACGGAGACTAGCGAATGATTAGTCCGCCGCGTCGCGCCGCCACCGCGCCAAACCGAAAGCGCCGAGCCGCTTCCAAATCGGAATCCGCGATCGACGATACCGGAGCGTATCCGACTCCCCGGAAGCGCACGCTGCCGCATGCGAGCCCTTCGTCCGGGTCGACGGCCCCTGCTGCCCGCCTCGGGAGCCTTGAGCGGAAGGCGTACAAAGAAGACTGGTGGGAGTCGTCGCGCTTTCGGCGCGGCGTCCGTGCGGCCGAAGCCGAACGCGACCAAACCGAACGGTCGACGGCGCAGGTCCCCGTCAAAACGGCGGTAATCGAACGCAACGCCAGCACGGGGAAGGGGAAGACTGGCGGCGGCTTCGGCGCTCTGAGACTGGCGGCACAGCGAAGCGCCTTCGAGGAAGGCGACGACGCCGATCGCGCCGAAACCGTTGCCGCCGGCGAACGGCGGCAGTTTCCCGTATATCCGGTCACGCCGGCCAGGGTCGCCGCGAGGCTTATCCTCGCCCGTTTGGTCGATGCGCGGCCCGAGTTGAAGGAAATTCTCCGAAGCCGCTCGCCAGTGGTGGCGATCGATGTTCCAGATCCCGAGATGCTCGACCGCGTGCTTGACACCTGGCAGCGCACCATCCTCGACGACCTCACGCGCGTGCACAAGGTGAACAACAACGTCGGCAAGCGGCGAGACAGCGATCTGCTTCTCATCGTCGCCAAGGAGCCGAGCAAGGGAAAAGCGGAGTTCGAGCGCGAGCGGGAGGCGCTCGCGGCGGTTTCCTTGGCGCTGCCGATCGCCATCTCGCCGGCGGCCGAGACCCACCTGCCGAAGAGCCTGAAGGCGAACCCGACGCGGATCGCCTTTCCGCCTATCGACGCGACCACGATCGCGCGCTGCATCCGGATCGTGACTGGGCGGACGCGCAAGGATTATCTGGACGAAAATTCGTCCGCGCTCATGACCGCGAGCGATTTGATCGTCGCGATCCGCTTCGATCGCACGCCCGCCGAGTGCATGCATGAACTGCGCCGGCACGTCAGCGAAGCAAAATCGCAAGTCCGGTCGCGACATCGCCATGGACGATCTGCATGGCATGGACGAGGCAGTCATGTGGGCACGCGAGCTGAGGGTGGATCTCGACGCCTGGCGCCGAGGAGACCTATCCTGGTCATCTCTGAGTGCTGGTGTGTGTTTCGTCGGGCCCCCCGGCACCGGCAAGACCCTCTTCGCGCAGACGCTCAGTACTTTCCTGTCGAGCGGATCATATAGCGTTCCGCTGATCGAATGTTCGCTGTCGCAGTGGCAGGGTGCAGATGAAGCGCATCGCGGCCATTTGTTGCGCGCTATGCGCCGAGACTTTGAGCAGGCCCGCGCAAAAGCGCCGAGCCTCCTCTTCATAGACGAGATCGATAGCTTCGCCGACCGATCAAAAGTCAAACACGCGCATGCGGACTATGTCGTTGAGGTCGTCAACGGCCTGCTTGCGCAGCTCGACGGCGTCGCATCTCGCGAAGGAATCGTTTGCGTCGGGGCTTCCAACGACATCGGCCGCTGCGATCCGGCGATTCTCAGGCCAGGGCGTCTCGGCAAGATCATCCGCATAAGCCTTCCGACCGAACGGGAATTGGAGCGCATGTTCCGGGTACGTCTGAGGGGGCTGCTTGAGAAGACGGACCTGTCGGAAATCTGTATGCTGGCCCTCGGCTCGACAGGCGCGGAGGTCGAGCGGATCACGAATGATGCGCTAAGGTCCGCCCGTCACGGCGGCGGCGACCTCGCTCTTTCCGATCTACGTGCGGTTATCGTCGGAAACGACGACCGCGCCGCCGTCGATCTGGAGATTGCCGCGATCCATGAGGCCGGTCATCTGGTTTCCGAGATCGAACTATTCGGAAACGAAGCCGACGTCCACGCGAATATCGCCGCGGTCGGAATCAGAGGAGGATGCACGACCCGAACGAAAGCGCCGCCCTTCTCCGGCACTTATTACGACTACGCACGTCGTCTTCAGGTGCTTCTCGCAGGCCGTACGGCCGAGGAGCTTCTACTTTCCGCAGCTTCCCCATGGTGCGGGCGGGCGACAAGGCTCCGATCTGCAGGTCGCAGCCTCGATGGCAGCGGGAATGTGTGCATCCTTGGGCATCGCCGGAAAGTCCAAGCTGCTCTACCTCGGCGACGTCGGCCGCACCGACGAACTTCTTTCGTACCCCGAAGTCAGGGAGGCGGCGAACCGCGAACTTGCGAAGGCGGAGAAAGCCGTGCGAGCCTTACTATTGCAGCGCAAACCGGCGCTGCGGGCGATCGCGCCCAAGCTGTTGAAGGACAAACGCCTAGATGGATCGACGGCCGGGGCCATAATTCGAAAGACCGTGGCCGCCAAGAAAGGACGAAGGGCTTGACCGGTCCCGCGGATGAACGCGAGGCGTTCGCTGCTCGCGATTTAACACGTCGGCATTATGTCGAGCGTGCCCGGATCGGTACAAAATCCGCCTGAACGAGCCAGGACCGTTGGATTGAAAGCAGCCAGCCTTTCTGCATGACCCACCGATGCCTACGCCAGGTCCTTTCTCGATCCAAACGTGGGCGGAAATTGACCACGTTGTATTCCACGATCGCGTCCAGTGCGCGTTTGCCATGCAAGCCACGGACGCCGCGGCAACCACGCTTCCTCGCGATCACTGAACGTTCAAGACCAGCATCAAGCCGCCGCCGCCGTCCTGCTCGACGTTGTTGTTCGCCGTGTGGTGGGGAATATGACAGTGCACCAGCCACTTGCCGGCTTTGCGGGCGGTCCAAATCACGTCGTACCTTTGGCCGGGGCCCACGTTGACGGTGTCGGCTTGGTACCGAGCGCTTTCGGAAAGCGTGATGCCGTCCACCGCGACCACCTGAAATGGTCCGCCGTGCACGTGCATCGGATGGACGAAGTTGTTGTTGGTCCCGATGAATCTCAGCTTTATCGTCTGACCGATTTTCATCGGAACGCTGTCGGTGGCCGGATAGGCCTTCCCGTTGATCGTGAAGTAGTTGGGCAGTTCGCCCTCCATCAGCATCGCGGGATAAGTGAGCCGCTCCCGCTTCAGCCATTCCTGTAGCTGTATCGCATACTCGTGATCCGCCTTGACCTCAGCCGACGGATCCTTCGGTTGGATGATGAGGGCGCCGTACAGGCCGAGCGCCTGTTGCCTATCGGGGTGGTCGTGGCTGTGATAGAAATAGGTCCCGTGCTGCCCGACCGTGTATTCGTAGCTGTAGGAGCCGCCGGGCGGAATCGGTGCCTGCGTGACCTTCGCCGGGCCGTCCATCTCGTTCGGGAGGATCAGTCCGTGCCAATGCACGGTCGTGCTTTCGGGAAGAGTGTTGCGTACGTTGATTCTCACATGGTCGCCTTCGGTCAATTCCAGCCGGGGGCCGGGTATCTGCCGATTGTAGGCATAGGCCTGCATGGTTACGTCGGGTAGGATGTTCCAGCGGATCACCGACGCTTCGATGTCAAACACCTTGACGCCGTTTTCCAGCCGTGGCTGCAGCGCCTGGTCGCCGCGCGCCGTGTTCGGAGCTTCGTAACCGACCTGTCGCGGCTTCACCGCGGCCATTTCCCGCATGGCGGCCGCCGGCAGCTCGAAGGTGTTGATCATGCCCGGCGGCATGATCGCACCGTCCACGTCGCGCGCACTGAGGCTCAGGTTCACGTGGAAGCCCGGCCAGACCATGCCGGTCACGAGGAGAAATCCCGTGACCCCCGCCAACGCGGCGAGTTGCGGGGCCGTCGCCTCGCTCTTCATTCCACTCCCGCCATGCTCGCCTTGTTGTCGGCCGCCTCCATCGTGCCCGCCGGATCGTTTCGTGCTTGCCGAGCGCCTCTCCGTCATGAGCCCGTGCTTGACGCCGGCTCCCGCCATCCAGACGTTAAACGGATATGCTGTCGCAAACCCGACGATGACGCCGAGCGACATCACACCCCAGAACACCAGTTCGAGAGGGTCCATGGCCCGCATGTCGCGTCCCATCATCAGGAGGCTCATCGTCGGAGCCATGCCCGCCATCATGGAATTCATGCTGATGAATTCCGGCATGAAGCTCATCTTCACGTTCTGCCAGTACGAGCCGCCCATCATCTTCTTCATGAACAGCGACTGGAATATGAAGAGGCCGAACGAGAATCCGGCGAGATATTCCACGATGAGATCGATCCACATCGGCAACCCAAGCAGCGCGGTCGTGGCTGCGGCCAGGATGATGCCGGTGGCGTCGCCGGCCACGCAGTGGATGGTGCTGCCTACTCCCTGCTTCCAGAGAGGAGAGGTAAATCGTTCGTGCTCTCCTGGCCGCGGCTCCTTGTCGGCAAGAACATAGAGCAGCAGCCCGAAAGGCCCCATGTAGAGCGTGACGAGGACGAACGCCCACTTCATCACCGTGGGCTCGGGGTTTCCCGCAAACTGATCGTAGGCTACATAGGCCGCCGAGCTCAGCGCGATGGCGAACCAGGCGAGCAGGAAATAATCGTATGGGAAGGCAATCACAGCTGCTCCGACGGATCGTTTGTCACGCAACCGTTGCGCGGTGTCATTGTTCCTGTCCTGATGCCGCTCCGGCAAAGCAGAAACGGCTACCGCCAACTGTAATATTCGCGACCGGCGGACGTCGCAGCGCGTGTCGACTTGCGGCACGGTGTTGATGTCAAAGGGGGCAGAATTGACCGATCTGCTGCGCGTGTTGATCGAACGGTGGCGCGAGGACCCGGGATCGACCTATCGCACATGGTTCTTGTGGGACGAGCGGCTCAAGAATTTTCGCTCCATTCGACGCGGGATCGAGCAGGTCGTCGAGGAGATCGAGGCGAGCACGTTCGGCAACGTCTACAAGGGTTCTTCCCTGGAAACGATCGTCGGGTCGATCGCGGAGCAGAGGCAGATATTCAAAGGGGCCGACCACGCCTTCCTGTGGAAGCCGAAGCTCCGGATACCGGACATCTACGAAAACTCCGGCAATCAGCGGGCGTTCGGCAGACTTCTCCATCACTGCTCCTGCTGCAGCACCGAGCAGGAGCTTGTGGACGGAATCGAGACGATCGATCGCCTGGCGATCAAGGGTCTCGGACCTGCGGTCGCCAATCTCCTGTACTTTTTGCACCCGACCTTGATGCCACCGTTCAATACGGCCATCGTAAACGGCTTCAACGCGGTCACCGGCTCGAAGGTGAAGCTGGGTCGTTGGGATCAGTACCTCGCCATGCGTCGGGGAATCCTGGAGCTGAACCGGAGCTACCGCGATCTCCTGTCCAACGACCTCGGCGCAATCGCAGGATTTCTTTTCGATGTCGGTACCGGACGCTTTACCGCGCCTCCCGCGGGCACCAGCGATTCCGCCAAGGACGCATGGTTGTCCGAGCTGTCGAAGGCCAGGGAATCCGCAAAGCGCCTCGAGGCGCCGATCGCCGTCGCGCGCGAGAACGACCTCACCCACACGGAGGTTCAAGCCTGGCTCCGGGACTTAGGCCTGGCCCTCGGTTACCGAGTCTGGATCGCCGCCAACGATCGAGGACGGCCTTACAATGGTGCGACGTTGGCCGCCGGGTGCATAGATCGTCTTCCGCCGTCGGTCGAGGAAGCTGCCGGCGCGGAGTCGATCCGGCTGATCGACGTTCTCTGGATCGATGCCGCGAGCCGTGTGACGGCGGCCTTCGAGGTCGAGCATACGACCTCCATCTATTCCGGCATCGTTCGCATGCTAGACCTCGCGTTGAGCAGCGACCTGCATGCGACGGGCGGGCTGTTTCTGGTGGCTCCCGACGGCAGAGAGAATGAAGTACGCAACCAGCTTCGTCGGCCCGCATTCAGTCGCGTGGCGGACCTCCAGGTCCGATTCTTGCCTTACGGTGAATTGGAGCGCAACAAGGATGCAATTGCCCGTTTCGGGACGGGAATGAAGGGCATCGAGGCGATCGCCCGCCTGCTCTGAACGGCGCGGACGTAAGGCATCCCGGCGTCCGGCGCGGCTGGTACCAACGCAACGGATTCTCGTATCAGCGAGGACGTCCTGAGCTTCGGGCGGTCCGTCGCGAACGGCGACAGCCGCGCCGATCGGAAGGTTCGCCGCGTTGCAGCAGCAAGAAGCCGTGCGGGTGCTTGGGAACCTCCGACGGCGGGCCAGCTTAGTAACGATGTTTGGAGAGAACAGCAGATGTCGTCAGAGCGATCCGGGCCCGACATTCGCGATTTCGAGCTGCCTGCAGCCGGTTACGCGGTCCTCGTGACCTGGCCCGAAGTCCGCGACGGGAAGCACGCACAGGAAGTCTGGTACGTGCACCTCGGCGACCAGCTCGAGGCTGTGAAAGCCGTTCAGGCAGCATGCGGAGCGCTCAACGACGCCAAGGTCGAGCTTCTTGGAAGCCTTTCGGAGTCCAGGTTGCTCGCGCATGGCGTCCCCGATGGAAACGCGAAGCGGGCTGCCGATTCCTCGATCACGTCGTCGCCTTGACGCGAATTCCGATGGCCAGCGACGATGGCCGGCGATTCGCGCGCGACAGCCGTCTTGGGCGGAGGTACCGGATTCGGACGAATGTACTCGCGCATGCTCGGACGTCAGACCCGCACTGTTCGTAGCCGCAGCGCGTTGCCGACCACGCTGACGGACGACAGCGCCATTGCGGCCGCGGCGACGATCGGCGACAACAACAAGCCGAAGGTCGGGTAGAGCAGCCCGGCGGCGATCGGAATGCCGGCCGCGTTGTAGGCGAAGGCAAAGAACAAGTTCTGGCGGATGTTACGCATCGTTGCGCGCGACAGTCGCCGCGCCCGTACGATACCCGTGAGATCCCCCTTGAGTAGCGTCACACCGGCACTCTCCATCGCCACGTCCGTTCCGGTCCCCATCGCGATACCGACTTCGGCGGCCGCCAACGCCGGCGCGTCATTGACACCATCGCCGGCCATCGCGACTATTCGACCTTGCTCGTGTAGCTTCGCGACGACCGCACTCTTCTGGTCGGGCAGAACCTCGGCTTCGACGTCCGCGATACCGAGCCTCCGAGCGACCGCCCGGGCCGTCGTACGGTTGTCGCCCGTTAGCATGATCACCCTGACCCCTTCGGCGGCGAGTTCGCGCAGCGCCTCGGGCGTGGACTGCTTCACCGGGTCGGCGATGGCCAAGATGCCGACGAGCGTGCCGTCGACCGCCATGTTGATGACGGTCGCGCCTTCGCCCCGCTGACGTTCGGCTTCGGATTCGAGGGAGGACGTATCGACGCCTTCCGAGCTCAGGAACCTCGCGTTTCCGACGAGCACCTTCTTGCCCTCGACGGTTCCGAGCGCGCCCTTGCCGACCGGCGAGTCGAAGTCCTGCACGTCGGTAGTCGGTAGATCGCGCTCTCTGGCTGCATTAACGATCGCATCCGCCAATGGATGCTCGCTGGCGCGCTCGACGCTGGCGGCGAGCCGAAGCACGTCCGACTCCGAGTACCCGTTCGTCGGGATCACCGCGACGACCTTGGGCTTGCCCTCTGTCAGCGTGCCGGTCTTGTCGACAACGAGCGTGTCGATTCTCTCCATGCGCTCCAGCGCCTCTGCGTTCTTGATGAGCACGCCCGCATGTGCTCCGCGTCCGACGCCCACCATGATCGACATCGGTGTCGCGAGGCCGAGCGCGCACGGGCAGGCGATGATGAGAACGCTCACCGCCGCCACCAGCCCGAAAGCGAAGCGCGGCTCGGGCCCGTAGACGGCCCAGGCGGCGAAGGCTGCGACCGCGACCACGATGACCGCGGGAACGAACCAGCCAGCGACCTGGTCGGCCAGGCGCTGGATGGGAGCGCGGGACCGCTGCGCCTGCGCGACCATTTGCACGATCTGGGACAGCATCGTGTCGCTACCGACCTTCTCAGCACGCATGACGAACCCGCTGGACCGGTTCAGGGTGCCTGCGATGACCTTGCTGCCGACCTCCTTGCTGACCGGCATGGACTCTCCCGTCACCATCGACTCGTCGAGCGACGAGCGACCCTCGACGATCTCGCCGTCCACGGGTACTTTTTCGCCGGGTCGGACGCGCAGGCGGTCTTGCGGCTGCAGCACCGCGATCTGCACCTCCTCGTCGGCCCCGTCCGCACGGATGCGTCGAGCGGTTTTCGGCGCGAGATCCAGCAGTGCCTTGATCGCCCCGGAGGTCGCCTCGCGCGCGCGCAATTCGAGCACCTGCCCCAGAAGCACCAGGACCGTGATGACGGCGGCCGCCTCGAAGTAGACCGCGACCGCGCCGGCGTGGCCGCGGAAAGTGGAAGGAAACGCGGCTGGCAGAACCGTCGCGACGACGCTGTAGACCCAGGCGACGCCGGTACCCATCGCGATCAGGGTGAACATGTTCAGATTGCGCGTCAGCACCGACTGCCAACCGCGGACGAAGAACGGCCAGCCGGCCCACAAGACGACCGGCGTCGCGAGAACGAACTGGATCCAGTTGGAGAACGACTGGTCGATCCAACGGTGCGCTCCGACCAGGTGAGCGCCCATCTCGAGGATCACCACCGGAACGGAAAGCGCCAGACCCACCCAGAATCGGCGGGTCATATCGATCAGCTCGGGATTCGGTCCCGCGTCCGTCGTTGCGACTTCCGGTTCGAGCGCCATGCCGCAGATCGGACAATTGCCGGGCCCGACCTGCCGGATCTGCGGATGCATCGGACAGGTGTAGACCGTACCTTCCGGCACGTCGGTTCGGGCTTCATGCCCCACCTTGCCATGAACGTATCTTGCCGGCTCCTCGGCGAATTTCGTCCTGCAACGATCGGAGCAAAAATAGAAGGTTCTTCCGCCGTGCTCGACCTTATGAGAGGCCGTCGCCGGATCCACGGCCATTCCGCAGACGGGATCGACCGCGGCACCGTGCGCGGGGCCATGGTCATGGTGAACAGGGCGCTCGCGCGAGGTGGAGTGAGAGTGTTCGCAGCAGTTTCCGCGAGCTTTTTCGGAATTTGGGGCATCCTTAGACATTATGTGCTCCATCTCTTCTCTTGTCTCTTGCGGATCTCTTGCGGAAAGTACCCTAGGGGGGTATATACGGCCCATGAGGACCGACATCAAGGCTTCCTGTCAGAAACGCCTGAACCGCATCGAAGGCCAAGTTCGCGGACTCGCGAAGATGGTGGACGAGGACCGGTACTGCATCGACATCGTCACGCAGATTTCGGCGGTCAGAGCCGCGCTCCGCCGCGTCGAGGAAGAAATCCTCAAGGATCACGTGGCCCATTGCGTGGAACACGCCATTCGTAGCGGGGATAAGGCCGACCAGCGGCGCAAGATCGCGGAACTGATGGAAGTCGTCGGGCGGGCGGACAGGTGATGAAGGCGGTCACGAATGCTTGACGAGGATCAAAGACGCCGCTCGGAGCAGGATTATGTTATGGAAGGAAACCGCTACCGCGCCGGACCGGTGCGGTAAGCGGGACAAGTATAGGTAGACAAAGCGCGATGCGGCTCGTCCGTACCATTCTGGCATTCGCGATCGCCGCCTCCTTGGCGTTGCTGCCGGTCGGCGCGTCCGCGGCCGGGTTCGGCGTGATGGCCGACGATGCGCAGTCCGGAATGCAGATGGGCACCTCGGCCGACATGTCGATGGACTGTTGCCCGGACGACATGAACGGCGCCCCCTTTCACGCCGCCGGCCATAACTGCAGCATGGGTTTCTGCTGCGCGGGCGGATTTGTCGCGCTGGGCGACGTCCGAAGCATCGGCTTCCGCTTCGTGCCCGCAGCCGAGAGCAAAGTCGCCATCCCTGCGGACCAGTTCGTCCCCCTGAGCGGAGCGAGCCCTCCCTTCCGACCTCCTCGGGTCTGATCTCACCCGGTTCGACGCGCGTAGCACGTGCCCGCGCGCGATGACGACTGCCGTGTGTGCTCCTTCGGAGCCGCGGTCGAGACAGACCCATCGAGGAGAAAATCATGACTTCCAAATTCAGCAGTGCTGCCGCACTGACCGTCGTCGTCACTCTCGTCGCCACGGCTGCGTCGGCGGGCGCAGGCGACTACGTGTTCGAGCCCGTCAATGCGGAGATGAAGAAGGGCGACGACGTCACCGTCGCGGTCCGCTTGACCAACAAGACGACCGGGAAACCGGTCTCCGACGCCGTGATCTTCAGGACGCGCGTGGACATGGCGCCCGACGGAATGGCCGAAATGGAATCCCCGGTGGCTCCGCTGCCGTCCAGGGAGTCCGGCGTGTACGCCTTCAAGACGGATCTTCCGATGGCGGGACGCTATCAGGTCACGCTCTCCGCAAAGGTCCAGGGCGAGTCTGAGACCATCAACGGCAAGGTCATCGTCAAGGCCAACAAGTGAGCCTGCGGGCGTTCCCAGGGAACGCCCAGCATTCTCGAACCCATATATGCGCGCCGCAGGGCGCGCCCTGGTGCACACCATGAACACCTCGCGCTTGCTTACAATCATCGCGCTCGGCGCCGGAATCGGACTGACCGGATACTGGTCGGTGGAACGATCTTTCTGGCCCGCTCACGCCCGCTTGACCGACGCTGCCGCGGCCGCGGACAAGACACCGCTGTACTATCGTGACCCCGCTGGGGCCCCCTTCTGGTCGGCCGTTCCGAAAAAGGATCAGCAGGGACGCGATTACCTGCCGGTCTACGATGAGGACGAGCCCTCGACCGAGCCCGCAAAGCCGAAGCGGCAACAAGCAGACTCCTCCCGCAGGATCCTGTACTACCGCAATCCGATGGGCCTGCCGGACACTTCGTCGGTCCCCAAGAAGGACCCGATGGGGATGGACTACGTTCCCGTCTACGAAGGGGACGATCAGGACGACGGGTCGGTCAAGCTCTCGCCCGGCAAAATCCAGCGGACGGGCGTGAAGTCCGAGCCCGCCGAGCGCCGTCCGATCCGGATGCTGGTCAAGTCGCCCGGTACGATCCAACTGGATGAACGCCGCGTCTCGGTCATCGCAATGCGCGCCGAAAGCTTCGTGCAAAAGGTCGCCGACGTGACCACCGGCACGCGCGTGAAGGCAGGCCAGCCGCTGATGCAGATCTACAGTTCGGCCGTGGCGTCCGCCGCCGCGGAGTATCTCTCGACGATCACTTCCAAGACCACCGGCGGGATTGAGGCCTACGGCCGCGGCTCGCGGCAGCGGCTGATCAATCTCGACGTTCCCGAACAGGTTATAGCGGACATGGAGAAGTCCCACGTCGCGCCCGTCACCGTGCAATGGTCAGCGCCGCGCGACGGCATCGTGCTTGAACGCAACGCCGTCGAAGGGATGAGAGCCAATCCGGGCGACGTACTGTTTCGGATCGCCGACATTTCGGTGGTCTGGGCCCTGGTCGACGTCGCCGAACGCGATCTCGGCAACATCGCGGTGGGTCAGCCGGTCACGGTTCGCGCCCGCAGCTATCCGACCCGCAACTTCAGCGGCAGGATCGCCGTCGTCTATCCGCAGGTGAACCGCGAAACGCGGACGGCACGCGTTCGAATCGAACTCGCCAACCCGGAAGCGGCGCTGCTGCCGGACATGTACGTCGATGCGGACATCGACACCGCGGACTCCGCATCCGTATTGGCGGTATCCGACAGTTCGGTGCTCGACACCGGCAGCCGGCAGGCCGTTCTGGTCGACAAGGGCGGAGGACGCTACGAGCCGCGCGAAGTCAAGCTGGGCCGGCGGGGCGGCGGTTACATCGAGGTCCGGGAGGGCCTTGCGGTCGGCGAGGCGGTGGTCACCGCGGCCAACTTCCTGATCGATGCCGAAAGCAACCTGAAGGCGGCGCTCAAAGGCTTCGCGGAGGCTGCGCCCAATCCTTCCGACACCGGCGCCGCCCACTCGACGGGAGAGCACAAATGATCGCTCGCATCATCGCCTGGTCCGCACGCAATCTACTGCTGGTGCTGTTCGGCACCGGTTTTGCGGCCGCCGCTGGCCTCTACGCACTAGTGCATCTGCCGCTCGATGCGATTCCGGATCTCTCCGACACGCAGGTCATCGTCTACACGGAATATCCCGGCCAGGCGCCGCAGGTGATCGAGGACCAAGTTACATATCCCCTGACGACGGCCATGCTGACCGTGCCGAAATCCAAGGTGGTGCGCGGATTCTCGTTCTTCGGCGTGTCCTTCGTGTACGTGATCTTCGAGGACGGAACCGACATCTACTGGGCCCGCTCGCGCGTCATGGAATTCCTGAATAGCGCGACGTCCAGGTTGCCGGCGGGCGTCACGCCGAGCATCGGGCCGGATGCCACGGGCGTCGGCTGGGTCTACCAATACGCCGTCATCTCGAAGGAATTGAATCTGGCGGACACGCGCACGATCCAGGACTGGAATCTGAGATTCGCGCTCGCCAAGGCCGAAGGAGTGGCCGAGGTCGCGAGCATTGGCGGTTTCGTCAAACAGTACAACGTGGTCCTTGACCCGCAGCGCATGCGCGACCGCGGAATCAGCATGCAGAAGATCCGGGACGCCATCCGCGCATCGAACGCGGACGTCGGCGGCCGGACGGTCGAACTCGCGGAGTTCGAGTACGTGATCCGGGGCAAGGGCTACATCAAGAGCATCAACGATCTCGGCAACATCGTACTGAAGACGAACAACGGGACGCCCGTGTTGCTGCGTGACGTCGCGCGAGTCGAGCTCGGCCCGGACGAAAGACGGGGTATCGCCGAATTGAACGGCGAGGGGGAGGTCGCAAGCGGCATCGTGCTGCAGCGCTTTGGCGTCAATGCGCTCAACGTCATCGAGAACGTCAAGAAGCGATTCAATGAGATTGCGAGCAGTCTGCCGAAATCGGTCGAGATCGTCCCGGTCTACGACCGCTCCAACCTGATCTACGCCGCCATCGACACGCTGAAGCAAACGCTTCTCGAGGAGAGCATCGTCGTGGCGCTCGTCTGCATCGTCTTCCTGCTGCACGTGCGCAGCGCGCTGGTCGCGATCCTGATGCTGCCAGTGGGCGTGCTGATGGCGTTCGGAGCCATGAAACTGCTGGGGCTCGGGTCGAACATCATGAGCCTCGGCGGTATTGCGATTGCGATCGGCGCCATGGTGGATGCCGCCATCGTCATGATCGAGAACGCGCACAAGCACCTGGAGCGGGCGAAGCCGGGACAGTCGCGCGTTCAAATCCTGATCGAGGCGGCCTCCGAGGTGGGCCCCGCATTGTTCTTCAGCCTCTTGATCATCACCGTTTCGTTCATGCCGATCTTCACGCTGGAATCGCAGGAGGGGCGGCTGTTCAGCCCGCTGGCATACACGAAGACCTTCGCGATGGCAGCCGCAGCTCTGCTTTCGGTGACGTTGGTCCCGGCGCTGATGGTGGTCTTCGTGCGCGGGAAGATCGTTCCCGAACACAAGAATTTCATTAATCGCTTCCTGATCTGGGTATATCGCCCCGTCATCAAGGGGGTGCTGCGCGCAAAGACCCTAGTCATCCTCGCCTCCGTGGCGGTCCTCGCGGTCACGATCTGGCCGGCCCGACAGCTTGGAACCGAGTTCATGCCGACGCTGAACGAGGGCACGCTGCTCTATATGCCCACGACCCTGCCCGGCATCTCGGTGACCAAGGCGGCGGAACTGATGCAGATGCAGGATCGCATTATCAAATCCTTCCCGGAGGTCGCTTCCGTCTACGGCAAGGCGGGGCGGGCCGCGACCGCCACCGATCCGGCCCCGACCGAAATGTTCGAAACGGTCGTCAACCTCAAGCCGAAAGAGCAATGGCGTCCCGGAATGACGATCGACACTTTGATCGCGGAGATGGACAAGGCGCTGCAATTTCCGGGCGTCTCCAATGCCTGGACCATGCCGATCAAGGCACGCATCGACATGCTGTCGACAGGCATTCGCACGCCGATCGGCGTCAAGGTCATGGGCACGGATCTCGTGGAGATCGATCGGTTGGCAAAGCAGATCGAACGGGTCATCAAGACAGTCCCCGGTACATCATCGGCTTATGCCGAGCGGGGCATCGGCGGGTACTATCTCGAGATCGCTCCGGACCGGGAGGCGCTCGCCCGTTACGGGGTCCTGATCCAGGATGTCCAAGACACCATCGCGGCCGCATTGGGAGGTCAGACGGTCACCACGACCGTCGAGGGCCGGCAGCGGTTCACGGTGAACATGCGCTACCCGCGCGATCTCCGTGACAATCCCAAGGCCATCACAAGCGACATTTTGGTGCCGATGCCGGCCGGCGGGGCCGTTCCGCTTGGCGAAGTGGCGAAGGTAGAACCCACCCGCGGGCCGACTTCGATCCGTACGGAGAACGGACAGCTCGCGACCTACATCTATGTCGACATCCGGGACAGGGACATCGGGAGCTACGTCGCCGACGCACAGCGAGCGGTCAGCGAGAGCATACAGTTTCCGGCGGGTTACTATGTCGTCTGGAGCGGCCAATACGAGTATCTGCAGCGTGCCGCTGCGCGTCTGAAGATCGTGGTACCGGTCACGCTCACGATCATCTTCCTGCTGCTCTACTTGAACTTCAGGTCGATCACAGAAACCTTGATCGTCATGCTCTCGCTGCCCTTCGCGCTGGTCGGCGGCCTCTGGATGATGTGGTGGCTCGGCTTCAACATGTCGGTCGCCGTCGCGGTAGGGTTCATCGCGCTCGCCGGCGTCGCCGCCGAGACCGGCGTGGTGATGCTGATCTATCTCGACCACGCGTTGGCGGAAACGAGCGAGCGGATAAAGGCGGAAGGTCGCGCGCTGACGCGAAGCGATCTTTACGACGCCATCATGGAAGGCGCCGTCGAGCGAGTCCGGCCCAAGATGATGACGGTGGTCGCCATCATGGCCGGCCTTCTGCCCATCATGTGGAGTTCGGGTACCGGATCCGAAATCATGCAGCGCATCGCCGTGCCGATGATCGGCGGAATGGTCTCGTCCACGCTGCTGACGCTCATCGTCATTCCAGCGATCTTTGGACTGATCAAGGGCTTCCGGTTGCCTTCAACGTCCGATCGAGGCGACCGCGATCCACAGCCTCCCGCACATGAAGAAGCGCCTGCAAAGAGGCCGCGCATTATGGAGCCGGCCCAATGAGCCGGAAGAGGGCCAGCCGTGAGCACATCCGTGTGCGACGCTTCGCGAAGGACGAGGAAGAGATGGCTAAGTACAGATCGAGAGTCGATGCTTCGGGTTCGATCGTCGGGAGGTGGGCCGGACCCATGTTCGGGTCGGTGTTGTTGCTTCACGGCGGAGCGCCCGCCAGGGCGGAGACCCTCGTGGAAGCCATGGTGAAGGCCTATCAGTCAAATCCGCAGCTGAACGCGGCACGGGCGCGCCAACGGGCGACCGACGAAAACGTGCCGCAGGCGTTGTCGGGCTATCGCCCGCAGATCGTGGCAAGCCTGAGCGCCGGCCTGCAGCAGGTTCGCAACCTGTTGCCGGACAACGTCGTCCAGACGGTCACGCTAAAGCCGTGGACCGTTGGGCTCACGGTGACCCAGACGCTGTTCAACGGCTTCAAGACCGCCAACAATGTCCGGGTGGCGGAGGCACAGGTAAGGTCCGGCCGCGAAGCCCTGCGCAACGTAGGGCAGGGGATCCTGCTCGATGCCGTCACCGTGTACATGAACGTACTTGCCAACGGAGCGCTGGTCGACGCGCAGCGCGCCAATATCGCCTTCCTGCGGCAGACGCTCTCCAACACTCGCAGTCGTCTCAATGCCGGCGACGTCACGCCCACCGACGCGGCCCAGGCCGAAGCGCGCCTGAACCGCGGCCTTGCCGACCTCAACGCCGCAGAAGTGGCCCTTGCCGTGAGCAAGGCGACCTACACCCAAGTGGTGGGCGAGCCTACCGCGCAGCTCGTGGCGGCAACGCCGGTGGACCGGTTCTCGCCGCCTACTCTTGCGGATGCGACGAATGTGGCGCGTCAAGAGAACCCGGCCGTCCTTGCCGCGCAGTTCGATGTGGATGTCGCCCAATCTTCGGTCGCAGTGGCGGAAAGCGGGCTGCTTCCGACCGTGTCCGTGCAGGCCAGCGTCAGCCGCGCCGTGCAGAATGATCCTACCCTCGCCACTTCCCGCATGGATCAGGCTTCGGTTTTGGGCCAGGTCGGCGTTCCCCTCTACGATGCAGCCATCGCGGCCGCCCAGACCCGCCAGGCCAAGGAGGTCACTTCGCAAAGCCGGCTGGTCCTAGAGCAGGTGCGCAATCAGACGCGCACTGCGGCAACCGGCGCTTGGGTCGCCAATGAGGGTGCAAAAGTCGCGGTCACTGCCTCGGAATCCGAGGTGCGTGCCGCGAACGTGGCGCTATTGGGGGTGCAGCGGGAGGCGCAGGCAGGACAGCGCGCCACAGTCGACGTACTCAACGCCCTGCAGGATCTGACCAATGCCCGCGCTCGCCTCATCCTCGCTCAGCGCGACCGCGTGATCGCATCCTACACGCTCCTCAACGCCGTAGGGCGCCTCGACGTGAAGACGCTCGGGTTGAACACGCCCGACTATCTGCCAGAGGTTCACTACCACCAAGTTCGGGATGCCTGGCATGGTTTGCGGACGCCTGCAGGACAATGAATTCGTCGAGATATTCCCTGATCGAGAAGGTAGTCGGGACCGCGAACATGACGACCTCGGAGGCGGATCTGAAGAAGCTCATGCTCGCAAGCCTGGACGGCGATGCGGCTTCGCATCGGGCATTGCTTGAAGCGCTGAGCAGGCGCCTACGTGCGTACTACAAGAGGAAGCTCGCAGGCACTGGCCGTAGCGCGTCGGAGGCCGAAGACCTGGTTCAGGAAGCGGTCTTGGCCATTCACATCAAGAGACATACCTACGACGCCTCGGACCTGCTGACACCATGGGTCCATGCGATCGCGCGCCACAAATTGATCGACTTTCTGCGTCGGACCCGCACGTCGTTGGCCGATGTGCCTCTGGACGAGGCTGACGAGGCCATGGCATCGGACGATCATGTCGGTGCGGAGAGTTCCTACGACGTCGGGCGGCTCTTGCGACGGCTGCCGCCAAACGTCAAATGTTCCATGGAAGCCGTGAAACTCGACGGGTTGAGCATCGCCGAAGCGGCGCAGCGGTGCGGACTTTCGGAATCCGGGATTAAGGTGAATATTCACCGCGGGCTAAAAACCCTGGCCGCGCTGATTGCCCGGGAAGCGAGATCATGAAGACGGATGATTTGATCGCGGCACTCAGTGCCCACGTCGAGCCGGTCGATCGCCGATCGGTAGGTCGGACAGTGGGCCTCGCCCTTGCGGCCGCAACGGTTCTGACGTTGGGCGGCATATTGGTCGGCCTGGGTACCCGGTCCGATCTGACGACCGGTCACGCCGTCGTTTCCGTGCTCGTTCGCGGTCGGAATCGTCGTGTTGGCATCGGCCTACCTGATGCGACTGGCGCGGCCGGGCGGAGAACGTAGGTCCTCTTCGGGGTGGGCCGTCCTCCCATTCGCAGGCATCTTGTTGCTTGCCGCAATCAGCCTTGGGCTGGCGCCCATTACGCATTGGGCCAAGATGGTCATGGGTGACGAGTGGCTAGAGTGCACTATCTCGATCCCGATCATCGCGATCGTACCTTTCACCTTCGTTATCGCGGCGGTGCGAACGGCGGCGCCGACCAATCTCGTCCGGACAGGTGCCTTTGCGGGACTTGTTTCGGGCGGCATCAGCGCCACGGGTTACGCGCTTCATTGCACCGACGATTCCTTGCCATTTGTCGCAATCTGGTACGGCGGGACGATTGTGCTCTGCACCCCGGCAGGGGCGATGCTGGGCCCCAGGTTGCTGCGTTGGTAGCGAGACCGAACCGTTTTCACGTCGGCGTGAGCCCTGTAACCGAACGGCGATTTCTTCCGAACTCATCGATGAGAGGGCCTCAAATCCTTCCTTCGAGTGAGCAGGAGCCGGGTCATGTTCAAGCAGACCTTCAGAACTATGTTGCTGGTGCTGCCGTTGGTTGCAGTGTCGGCGAGTGCCTTTGCAGGGGCCACGATTTCGGATCGGCGGTATTGGCCAAACGAGGCCAGGCGGGGCGCGCAAGGGATGTCGAACCCACAAGGTGACTGGAGCTCTGCGTTCGGCTCGGTTCCCGCGACACCGGGCCACTACTTCGCGCCACCTGTTGATTCGAGCAGGCGGGTTTGGAGATATCAGGGAGGCCCGAAGTCCTCGATGATACAGAACTAGACCAATCGACGCCCTGTCAGTCGGCGAGCGCATCGCGCAACGTGCTTAGGCAGCGGTCGCCGCAAGCGCCTTGTTTGCGGGCGTTTCCGGTCCGATCTGCTTGATCTCGATCAAGAAGAAGGTTTCCGGCAAGTTGTTTACTTACTGTTGGGTAGCAGGACTTCACGATGTCGGTGCAAGATCGTTCCGGTCACCAAGGACATGCGCCTGAGGGTTTGTCGCTCAAATCGCGTGCCGGACTGGTTCTGATCGGATTTCTTATCATCGCAGGTGCCCTGCTGTTCACTGAGCATAGAGCGCACGTGCTCGGATTGCTTGTCTGGCTCCCAATCCTCGCCTGCCCGCTGATGCATTTGTTCATGCATCACGGACACAGGCATCATCACGCCGACAATCAACAGAACGATCCAAGGAGCGTGTGATGCATGATTCTACGCCCGCTTACGGCCTCTGGAGCCTTGTCATCGTCAACTCCGCGGTCTTCATCCTGTTCGCATACAGCTTCTTCAAGCCGCAGACCTCCCGGGACTGGCGTTCGTTCGGCGCCTTCAGTGCGTTTCTGGTGGCGCTATTCGTGGAGATGTACGGCTTCCCGCTCACCATTTACTTCCTCTCGGGCTGGCTGCAGTCGCGGTTTCCCGACATGGACTGGTTCTCGCACGGCGCCGGTCATCTGCTCGAGATGGTGTTCGGTTGGAAGGCCAATCCGCACGCCGGACCGTTCCACATCCTGAGCTTCATCTTCATCGCCGCCGGGTTCATTCTGATTTCCGCCGCCTGGAAGGTGTTGTACGACGCGCAGCAGACGCGCAGTCTCGCCACGGCCGGTCCCTACAGCTATGTGCGCCATCCGCAATATGTCGGCTTCATCCTCGTCATGCTCGGCTTCCTGTTGCAGTGGCCGACAATTCTCACGCTCGCAATGTTTCCGGTGCTGACGATCATGTACGTGAAGCTCGCGAGAAACGAGGAGTTGGACGCCAAGTCGGAGTTCGGCGAGGCCTATACGAAATACGCTGCGGAAGTCCCGGGCTTCATACCGCGCCTGAGCCGAATTCTCGGGCAGGGCTCGACCGGCAGCACCTATCGCCACGGTTGATCCGGCTGCCACGATGCGCGACGCACCGTATCGCTGGCGTCTGTCCTCGATGCTGTTGGCGGCCTCCGGATCCTGTTGGTCGGGGTTGGCGTCTACTTCCTCTTCCTTCGGGCTCCCCTGCTGCCGGAGGACATCCGGCACATGAGACCTTACACCTGTCGAATTGAAGTCTATCGGGCCCAGACTGACATCATGGCTGACCCACGCATTCCGGGTGATGGGCGGCTACGTGACGGCTACGGATGCTCGCGCTCACCCTGGCGTTGACGTCCTTCCGAGACCATCGCGCTGTAGCTGCGGTCGGCGCCGGGGTCGCCGCGGGCTTTCGATCGAGTTGATGGCCGCCGTCAACTTCATGATCCATTCCGATTTCAAGTGGGTTCTGCTCGGCATCGCCCTCGTTTGGGGGGTGAGCATTGTCATGTTCGTCCGAGAAGCCGTCGTTTCTCCGAAGGCGGCCGAGCCGCCTGGTTCGAAGCACCAGCGCCGAGCGCGATAACGGCAGGCGGACGTCTGTCACGCTCATTCAGACATATTGCGGGTAGAGCGAGAGGTCTAACTCGCGTTCGAGGACGTAGTGCGGCTGAATTGCGAGGCCGGACAGGAAAGACCGGGTGCGCCGAGACCGCACGAAAGTAGTTTGGACCAAATATCTTCCGAGGTTTCCGCGAACCGGAAGAGATCGCAGTCGGATCGATCGATCGTGCCGCTGTCGATCAGCGCCTCGAAGTTGACGGCAGACCGCCAGTATTGTTCGTCAAACAGAACGATCGGAATGGCCGGCGCCTTCTTCGTCTGCCGCAGCGTCAGGATTTCGAACAACTCGTCGAAAGTCCCGAAGCCTCCCGGGAACGCGACGAGCCCATTGGCGCGCATGGCCAAGTGCATCTTCCGCATTGCGAAATAGTGGAATTGAAAGGTCAGCGCTGGCGTGGAGTAAGGGTTTGGTTGTTGCTCCCCCGGAAGCGTGATGTTGAAGCCGATGGAAGGCGCTCCCGCGTCGGCCGCTCCTCGGTTTGCGGCTTCCATGATCCCCGGGCCACCGCCGGTCGCGATGACGTTGTCGCGGAGGCCGCCGTTCGAGGTCAGGGCGCCACCGCGTTCGGAGGCCAAGCGCGCGAACGCGCGTGCTTCCCTATACCATCGCGCGTGCGATTCAGGCCCATCCTCTCGAACTCTTGCCGACCCGAAAACGACGATGGTCGACCGGATGCCCCACGATCTCAGGCATTCCTCGGCCTTTGCGTACTCCAGCAGGAACCGTACCCCACGCATGGAATCGCCAAGGAGAAAGCCTTGATCGAGTGCAGCTAGAGTGTAGGCGGGCGAATCCAGTTGCTCGTTGTTCGAGGGACGAAAGGTCTCCCTAGACGTCTGTGGGGTGTCGTCCATTACAACTTCCGTATCAAAATATATCGCCTTTACTATTCCTTCTGCCAACTACACTGTCCCACTAGATCAATAAAGCGCAACCGGAATCTAGCTTCTGCTTGACCGGTTGCCGAAGCGCTCCGATCTTCCGGATCTCCGTTCGGCCGCTCGCCAGCGGAGCGAACGGTCTGGTCCGCAATTCAGAGTGACGGAATGAGTCTGAACTTGTCTTTCTTGGGTGGGGCGGGGACGGTTACGGGCTCCAAATATCTTCTCGAGTCCCCGTCTCATCGGATTCTCGTCGATTGCGGTCTCTTTCAAGGCGGCCGGTCTCTTCGCGAGATGAATTGGGACAGATTCCCGGTCCAACCAGCCGGCATCTCCGCCGTCGTCCTGACCCACGCCCATCTCGATCATTCCGGCGCGCTTCCCCTTCTGGTGAGGCAGGGATTCGCCGGAGCGATCGTCTGTTCCGAAGCGACAGCCGCCCTATGCGAGGTGCTGCTACGCGACTCTGGGCATCTGCAGGAGCAGGATGCGCGATTTGCCAACAAGCGCGGCTTCTCCAAGCATAAGCCTGCTCTTCCGCTCTACACAGTAAAGGATGCCGAAGCGGCCCTGCGTCTGCTGAAGCCAACATCTTTTCACGAGGACCACAGCCTGCCGGGCGGCGCAAATCTGGTACTCCGACGGGCCGGCCACATCCTGGGGGCTTCCTCGATTGAGATTGGGTGGGAGCGAACCTCGATCGCATTTTCCGGCGACCTTGGTCGGCACGACGATCCGATCATGCTGCAGCCCGAGCCGTTGGCAAAAACCGATTACCTCGTTGTCGAATCGACCTATGGCGACCGCTCGCACCCGAAGATCGATCCTCAACGTACAATCGAGGAGATCGTCGGCACGACGGCGAAACGCGGTGGCACCGTGGTCATTCCGGCGTTCGCGGTTGGCCGTGTTCAGGCGCTGCTTTACTACTTCGCACGCATCAAATTGGCCGGTGGCCTGGGCAACGTTCCGATCTTCCTCGACAGTCCGATGGCCGTCGATGCGAGCGAAATCTTCTGCAAATTCAGGTCCGATCACAAGTTGTCGCACGAGGAATGCATTAGAACATGCGCTGTCGCGACCTATATCCGTTCCGTCGAAGATTCGAAGCGCCTGAGCGACAGCCCAGTTCCGAAGGTCATTATTTCCGCGAGCGGAATGGCGACCGGCGGCCGGGTGCTCCATCATCTGAAGCGCTTCGCGTCGGATCAGAAGAGTACGGTCTTGTTTGCAGGCTATCAGGCCGAGGGGACGCGAGGGGCGGCGATGATATCAGGTGCAAGGACGATCCGGATCCACGGCGAGGATGTCCCGGTCGCCGCCGAGGTTCGCAACATCGATGCCCTTTCTGCACACGCGGATGCCGACGAGACAATCGAATGGCTCAAGAGCGCCGGGGCAGCGCCGAGGAGGACGTTCGTTACTCATGGCGAGCCGCGGGCCGCCCGGGCGCTGCAGACTCGCATCGCGAAGGAACTGGGATGGACCTGCATCGTGCCTGAACGAACTCAGGAGGCTCGGTTGAACGAAGCAGTGATCCCACAAGCCAAGTTCGTAGGATCACCGCGCTCCGATCATTGATCCTTCTTGGGCCCGATATGATGCGGCAAATCGGACTTGGGTCCGCCGCCATAGTGATGGCTGCCGCCGGAGGACTTCTTCTTCGGGGCCGTACTCTCTTTCTTTCCCATGTGGTGCGGCTCGGCCCTTGGTCCACCTGAATAGTGATGTCCGCCATCGCTCGGGGAAGGGGCGGTCTGCGCGATTGCTGGCAGCGTAACGAAGGAGGCAATGGTTGCGGCCAAAAACAATTTGCGGGCGTTCATTTTCTTTCTCCTGTTTCGACGAAGTTCTTTCAAGGGGCAATCAAACCAGATGTCTGTTTCAGAAACAATCAAGCTCAGTCTCAAGCGGTGCAGTTGAGCCAGATCAAAAGTTGCCCGCCTCGAGGCGGTCTTCAAAGCACAAAAAGAGGGCAGCGATTCGCGACGCGTGAGGCTCGGATTTCTTACAGGTTCATTCGAGTTATTTTTGAAGATCACTTCCGGTCACCAACAACTAATTTAGCAGAGTAGGATCTGCAGAATGGATGGTCGGTACTCCACGTGGTGAACTGCTCTTCCGGCTTCGCTTCGAATATTTTTGGGCCTACATTGCAACAACGATTCGTTGCGGCGAGGAAACGTTCGAGTTTGTTGACGCGCCTGACCAAGGCCAAGCGATTGAAGGCAGGTAAGCTACTCGCTCTGCTCTATCTGCTTTGCTTGCTGGCATCCCCGCTTGGGTTTGCATTCTCCTCGCGCGCCGCTTCCTGTCTCGTCGAAGATGAACACGGCAAGGGCATTGCCCACGTTCACCAGGAGTGGACCATGCGGTTGCCTACGTCCATACCAGCCATTGCGTGCAAGATCATTCCGCACCCGTTCAAGAGGCAGGCGATGACGGAACCGGCGAACGATCGGCGAATGTAGTGGACGAGCCTGACCGTCGAAAGTCCTCGCACGGTCAATGCTGCGGAATGCTGTGTGTCAACGCATTGGCGGTGGAGGTCGCCGAATTGATAAACCCGCCCACGCTGACCTCCCGCTGGGAGCTCGCAGCATATCGGCGGACCGCGGACAACGATCCCGCCGCCCTTTACCGGCCGAAAGCCATGGTGCTGGTCGGGGCATCGTCCCTTGGCCTCACGGCAGAGACCCCTGTGCACGCCGAGTGCGGCACGGCGGCGACGTCTTCTGCGCGGTAACCGTTCGCCAGCGAGGAATCATGGGAATATCGTCACGCGGCGCTTCAGCTCCCTCCGCACCGGAAACGATGACGTTCGATCGGAAAAGCGGACGTTGGCGGGAGCAAACTTGCTCGACCGGGCGACCGTCTTGGCGCTGCAGGCCGGGTCGGTTGCCACAGGGCCCTTTGGCCACCGCGGTTACGGCTTGGGTTGTCGCCTAATCGTTTCGGTCGCCGCGCACCGCGAAATCGTCATGCGGCTAAATGAGGACGCTACATTCGCCATGCGTTCTGCAATGCCTACTGGAGCAGGCTCCTCAACTGCAGCTACGACTACGAAGAAGAGATAAACGCTCTCCTGCACTGCGCGCGCGAGGAGAGGTATGAGTTCGTCGATTGCGGCGCAAACTTCGGATACTGGTCGGTCCTCGCCTCGAGCCAGCCCTTCGGCGCGCAACAGGCGCTTGCGATCGAGGCGGGTGGCTTGAACGTGAAGCGTCTGAATCGGAATGCTGAGCTTAATGGGAATCGCTTCCGTTGCCTTCACGCCGCGATCGCAGGTGGGAGCGGATTCGCCCGAGTCACGGGGACAAGTCACGAGAAGCTCGAAACCGTGCCGGTAGACAATCCGAACCGGGGGCGGTCGAAACGGTATCCCTCGATGGCCTTGCCGAGATGCGGGTCATCGACGCGTCGCGCCCCTGGTGATCAAGCTGGACGTGGAAGGGGTCGAGATCGAGGCGCTGCGCGGCGCACGCGGCATGCTGGCCGGAGATTGTCTGGTCGTTTGCGAAGAGCATGGCTCCGAAGGAAGCATTCCGTGTCGCGCTTTCTCATGGAAGAGAACTCGCTTTCGCTGATGGTGTTCGATCCTGCGGTCCGGAGGTTCGTCAGGCTCGACGATCTTCGCCTGCTCGACCGCATGAAGCGACACCGATGGGTCGGCTACAACGTCTTCGCCACGTCCGATCGTTCCTGGAAGGAGCGCCTACTTTCGGCTTGCAGCCACCAATGAATGTTGCCGTCGTGGAATGCGCGAGAAGGGAGAGCTAACAGCAGCCGGTCGAGGCCTTCCGTTTTGGCACACGCGGAGAGGCGCACTCGGCTCCAACCGACTCCGCCACAATCCGATGTCAACGGCCTGGGCCATCGAGCCCTTCTTTCAATTTCGGCTGCAGTTGCTATCGAGGTCCCACGCTGTTGAAAGCTGGCGCACTGAACAGCCACCAATTAGTGACGACGGGTGCCTCGATCTATTACACCGAACTGACGCAAAAAGATTGCTTGGCCGCACGGCTTCCATTTGACATTGGTCAATGTGAGCTCGGCGAGCGGCCATAGCGTCCCGACACCAGTCATCGAAACTGGCCGCCAAACATCACGAATTGGAGATCACGATGAAGTACATCGGTCAAGGAAGGCTTGCGGCAGCTGTCGCGCTCGCAGCGATCTTGGGCGTGTCCGGGGTTGCGTCTGCCCAGCAGCAGACTCCGGACAATCAGAATCAGCAGAATGCCCCCCAACAGAATCCGTCCACTCAGCCGAGGTCCGGCATGGGCCACGAGATGATGCGGGATGGGATGGGCAAGATGGGGGACCAAATGCACCGAAAGGGAATGGAAGGCGACCATGGTCGGATGGGGTCGGGAATGAAGCAGGACGGCTCAGCTCCGTCGAGAGATTCAACCGCGACCACCGGCGCGAATCCTTCCGCTGCGCCGTCGACCGGCTCCAAGTAGCCTACCAAGGGAACGGCAGTGCTCTTCGCCCGACAGATCAGAATAGCCCCGGACTGTCGGGCACACTCTGTTGTCGCCACTGGGAGATTTCCCTCAAGCGGCAACAGAGTTCGAATATGGATCGAACTGCTATCATCGCCTCGACGATCATAAGACGATGATGCGCCTTGGAGGCCGGTGCAGGTCGACCATTGGGCGAGTTTCAAAATGGCGAACCTGCACCGGTCGATCTCGGCGGGTCGACTGAGGCTTTCAAGCCAGAACAGGGAGAACGGCTGCAAATGGCGGGGGCGACGGAGAGCCAATGATCGGTCACGCCACGACGCACAAACTCGTCGAGATAGTCCTCGGTCAGGCCGAGCGCAGCTCGTTTCCGCCGTTGGTTGGAGCGACCGCCTTCCTTTCCACGCTGACGATGAGCGTTCCCGTGGAATGGTTGGTAGTCGTGGCGTCCCTGGCCTGCCGACGCCGATGGACGATGACCGCCTTGATGGCCGCCGTCGGAAGCGCGACCGCGTCCCTCGGCCTGTACCTCACCTTTCACCATTTCGGCTGGAGCATATTGCTTGCGCGTTACCCCGAGCTCGCGGATTCGCAAGCTTGGTCGCAGGCGACGGATTGGCTGTCGAAATACGGTCTCCTCGCCATATTCGCACTGATGGCCTTGCCGCTGCCCGTTCCCAAAGTGCCGATGCTCGCGGTAGCTGGAATCTATCGACCCCCGATCGCTGACGTCTTCGTCGCCATTCTTGCCGGGAAGATCATCAAGTACTTGGCATATGCATATCTAGCCGTTCGCTTTCCCGAGGCCCTGCGCTTCCTCACCCAACGCGGTTCGCCCGCCGACCGCGTTCATTATCGAGTACGAAGCCTGATGGTTGCCCGTATGACAACGAGCCGTAAGATACGAACTTTCGTCACCCCTCCCGGTGGCGCGGAAATTCATCATCAGTAATGAAGGGGAGCAGGCTTGCCTGACGAAACGACTGGCCGTGCGACCGGCCGGACGCTGCAGATAGCGATCTTCGTACGAGAGCGGCTTTGGGAAACGATCACCGTGAGATCTGTGCTGCCGAAGTCTCAGCGCGATCTCCGCCTCGATCTATTTCGCGGACTGGCGAACTGGCTGATCTTTCTGGGTCACATCCCGGACTCGGCGCTCGCCTGGTTCACCACCCGGAACTACGGCTTCAGCGATGGAGCCGACCTGTTCGTGTTGATCTCCGGTTACACCGCGACCTTCGTATTCGGTAAGATCATGATGGATCGCGGCTTTGTAGTCGGAGCGACCAGGCTGTTGCGCCGAGTGTGGCAACTCTATGCCGCCCATTTGCTGCTTTTCCTGTTTTACCTCACTTCGGTGCATTACCTTTCGCACAGGTTCGATGATCCGCATCTCATGGATCAATTCAACGTCGCGCACCTAATGAATTTTCCCGTCGAGACGCTTTCGCAGGGCTTGGTGCTGAAATTCAAGCCGCTCAATCTCGACGTCCTGCCACTCTACATCGTGTTGATGGCGGCATTCCCGATCGTACTTTGGTTCATGCTGCGATGGCGCAACGCCGTCATGATCGGATCGATCGGGCTATACCTGGCCGCTCGTCACTACGGCTGGAACTTCGAATCCTATCCTGCGGGAGTGTGGTACTTCAATCCCTATGCTTGGCAGTTGCTCTTCGTTCTTGGGGCCTGGCTCGCGCTCGGGGGCGCCGAGGCCAGTCGATGGCTGCTCCGTTTTCGGATTCTCTATGCGCTTAGTGCCGGCTTCTTGCTGTTTGCTCTCGTGATCACCCTGGCGGAGCGGATTCCGGAGCTACGACAGCTCATCCCCGACTCGATCGATGAAATGTTCATCCCCAACGACAAGACCAATCTCGCGCCTTACCGAGTGATCCATTTGGCCAGCCTGGTATTCATCGTCGTCGCTCTCATTCCCATCGACTGGCCCGGATTGCAGTGGCCCATCTTCAAGCCGCTGATCAGGTGCGGCCAGCAATCGTTGCCGGTCTTTTGCGTGGGTCTCTTTCTTTCTTTCGTGGCCCATTTTGTGCTGGAATTCGGTTCGGAGGGGATTTTGGTCCAGCTCCTGGTCGGCGCCGCCGGCCTGTGCATCCTGACGATCATCGCTTACTATCGCACTTGGTCGAAGCAGCTCGACAAGAGTTTGTCTTCCGGGGGGAATAGATCGACGCCGGCAGGCGCAGGTGACGAGCCGCAAATCTAGTCGACGGACCAAGATCGTCCGTCGGGTGGGTGAAGCGTAAGGTGGGACGCTGATGATAACCTCGGAGCGGATCTTCAACGAGCAAACGCAAGGCGCAATTCTGCACGGGCTTCACTGGACCGCGTCGGCGATCGAACTGCTCGGAGTGGTGGTGATCGTCTGCGGCGTGTTAGCCGCCACGGTCTGGTCGCTTCGCGAATTGCGGCACGGGGGATTTGCCGACGCATTTCGTTCGTATCGGGCGAACCTCGGCCGAGGAATTTTGCTCGGGTTGGAGTTCCTGATTGCCGCCGATATCATCGGTATGGTCGCGATAGTGCCGTCATTCGATCGGCTGGGTATCCTTGCTCTTATTATCGTGATCCGCACCTTCTTGAGCTTCTCGCTTCAGGTTGAGATCGAGGGCCGATTGCCTTGGCAGCGGCGCAGGTCGATCACCGACGAGACCGATCGCGCCGAACTATGAACGGGCGATCAGACTCCGCGAGAGGAAGCACGGCCGTACAGCACTTCGAACATGCGTTCCAGAGCGGCGTCGCGGTTTATTCGGCTTGCCTCGATTAGCGAGGTTGTTGAGCCGATGAGCGTCCGCTCGGCGGCCAGGAATGGATTGTCTTCCGCCAGCGGGACGCGGGTATCGCGAATCGAACCGGCAAGTCCGGGAAGTCCGCGGAGCCACGGCGAAAAGGAAGGCGAGAGCAGATAGCGGCTCATCCGCATCGGGTGAAGCCATTTGGCCGCTTCCGCCGTCAAGGGATTCGAGGTGGACTGGACGAAGGGGCTGAAGAAAGTCCTGTAGATGGTTTCTGCCGCCTCTGAGAAATCCCTTATGCGCTCGAAAGCAGGATCCGGCGGCTGGAATTTAAGTTCTTCGACACGTCGGGATTCGAACCTAACCGCAAAAGGCAGTTTGGACGCGCCCGTCGAAGAGTCGGCCTCTTCGATCTTCATCTCGTATAGGCCGGGTGGCAGCCCTTCGATTTCCGAGAGGCTGGCAAGAATGGCCCGGTGCTCGCGTTGGGCGATTTTAGCGGAGACGAAAATTCCCAAATGGCCCACGTGGGGGTTCGTCAGATAGACGATGCGTTGACCGGCCTGAATCAGCTGTTCCGTGGTCTTGTACACGACGGGTATCCAGCCGAGCGCCTGGTGCGGCGGCGTGATATTGTCGCCGTAGGAGGCAAAGATCACCAGCGGGTTGCGGATGCGGCGAAGGTCGGCGAAGCAGTGTTCACAGATTCGGAAGCGGCCGCCCTCGAGCTGATTGCCGATAAACAGGTTTTCGACGATCGCCAGGATTTCCTCACGGCTGAGAAAGAAGAAGCTCCCCCACCAGCGCTCGAACTCCAGAAAGCGGTCGCGTTCCCGATCGATATGCGTGAACAGATCGGCGTATTTCTCCCACTGTGCCTCGGGTTTGAGATTCTCGAAGTTCTGGGCGAGCCAGGCGCCGTCGAATCGGCCGTCGCTGAGATCTGACACGAGGTGTACAAGCCAGGCTCCCCCGTTGAACCCGGCCGCGAGGCGCATGGGGTTGATCCCTACTTCTCCCGACCAGTAGGAGAGGGGAGACCCGTTGAGTACCGCCGGACCGACGAGGCCGCTGCAGTCGGCCGAAAGCAGCGTGACCGCCCAGCCGGCCTGACAATTACCGTAAAGGATCGGCGGACGATCCGGGTGGCGATGGGCCACGGCCTCCACGAAGCGCCGGAGCGCGTGCAGCACATCGGCGAGGGTTTGCCCATGACAAGGTTGCGGGAAAAACGAGACGAAGTAGACCGGATTTCCGTCGGAGAGTGCGACGCCCACTTCGGAGTCCTGCTTGAATCCGCCGATGCCAGGCCCATGTCCCGCCCGCGGATCCAGGATCAATATCGGCGGCTTCTGCTCGCTGCCTCGCCCGATGTCGGATCCGGGCCCGGGCAGGATCCGCAGCAGCACGCAATTGACCGGACGCTCGAACCGGCGCGCGTCGAGAATCGTCTCGAAGCGGAAGTCCAGGAGAGGCGGCAGCCCCCGGCGCTCATGCTCGATCAGATCGTCGGCTCGTCGTCGAAGCGTGTCCCAGAAGAGGATCGAACGTTCCCAAAAATCGCGACCGTATGCCCATAATGCACCATGATCCGTTGCCGGGTTCAGGAGGCGATCGCGTGCCTCTTCGAAGCCGCCGTCAGCACGACCGTCACGATTGGCTTCTTGCGGCACGCATTGCGTGCAGGTGGAAGCTTGCATTGGGCCTGCCTCATGCCTCACCGATTTCGGACGAGGAAGCTGGTAGCGAAACTGGCGGCGCGAGACCACTGTAATTTTTCAGCGGGCTCTCCGTCTATACTAACTGGTGCGCCCAATCTGCCGTCTGGCTCGACTTGCGCTGTTGATCTGGCTCAACTTGATCCGGTCCTGAGTTGGTAGGCAAGTCGGGGGCATCCATCAGCGTCACGATAGGAGATAGGCCATGGATAATATCAAGAGGTTCGTTGCGATAACGGCGGTTACCGTCCTGGGCCTGGCTGCTGGGTCGCCTGCGGGCAAGCTTGTGGCGGCGGAACGCGCGCAGCTTGCCATGATGGACGAGATGAAGATGAAACCCGATTCGTCCAGCGGCACCACGAACAACATGGGGAACATGGGGCAGCCCGGCAGCCAATCGCAGAGCACTGGCGGCGGTCGCATGGACGACAAGATGAAGATGCCCATGCCGGGTCAGATGCAGGACTGTCAGGGAGCCGGCTGTCAGCCGCGCGACTCCAACATGATGCCGATGATGCAAATGATGGAGCGAATGCATGGCCGCATGAATCAGCAGATGAACGGCATGGGTTCCGGTACCGGTGCAAGCGCGAGCGGCCCCGCCGACGTCACCGAACGACTGGAGGGGCGCATCGCGTTCCTCAAGACCGAGTTGCAGATCACCGACAAGCAGACGGCCGATTGGAACGTTCTGGCGGACGCGCTGCGCTCCAGCCGTCAGCACCTGCTGGAAGCGCGCAAGCTGCTGGTGATGGATGACAAAGCGGCCGGCCCCGAGCGCCTTGACCGCTACGAGCATCATTTGGGTGAGCGCTTGGAAGCGATCAAATCGGCGCGCTCTGCATTCGCTCGGTTGTACGGGTCCCTCAGCGACGGGCAGAAGCAGACGGCTGATGCCATCCTTCTGCCTTTGATCGCGACGTTCTGACGACCTCTTCGTGAAGGCAGAGGCCATGTCGATATTCGAGCTGGTGTTTCGAAATCGCGGTGGTCTTTGGGTGGCGGGCCTCTGCACCCTGTTTCTCGCAGGGGCCTCCATCGCTGCAACCGCGCAGCTCTCGGCAGAGCAGCTACGGGATCGCGATAGCCCCAAGCGTCTCGATGCGGAGTTCGGACGGCCGGCCGATTTGCGGTTGGCGCAGGCCGAGGACAATCACTCGGCGCATCATCCCGGCACTCCCGGCTCCGGAGGCGCGAGCGCTCCTCAATCGAACGGCACGGCAGCTCCAGGTGGCGGCCCGCCGGCACCTTCGTCGAGCGGATCATCCAATCCGGGCATGATGGGCGAAACGGGGATGATGGGCGAGATGATGGGCCGCCCACGCAAGGAGTTCTATCCGGCGTTGATGGAAATGCCCGCTCTCTCGGCCGAGCAGCGGCGCGGCTTTGAATCCGAGGCCCTTGCCCGCATCAACTCCGGTCTCGATAGTCTTGCCGCCGCGCAAACGAAACTGCGTCATGCCATGGCGGGAGGCGACATTCCCGCCGCCGATCAGGCTTCGGGACAAATTCGCGGGTCCCTCGATCAGGTGCAAAGCGGAGTGACCGTGCTGCGTTCGTTGAGCGAAGGAAAGTCTCCGCAGCACATCGCGCAAAACTGGTTCAAGGCGCAGATGAATCTGCTGCCGCCGCCCGCAACCTTCACTGCGGACGGAGTCCTGGGCATTTCCTGGTTTCACGTCGTAACGATGGGACTGCTCGCGGCCTTCTCGTCGGGGATGCTTGCGGTCTATGTGGCGCGAATGCGCCGAGCCAACGCTCTCGTCGATAGGCTAACAAAGGCGCCGGCGTTCGCAGCGACGCCGCAGGCTGCCTCGCCGGCGTTTCAGCGGCAGGTCGGGTCGAGCGATGGCCCCGCGGTCAAGCCATCGGTTGCGCGCAGCGACTCTCCGGAAGGAACTGCGGTTTCGACGACGCGCGCAACCGGGGGGTCGACGACGCCGGGGCAGCTCTGGAAAGGCAAGCTCAAGGTCTGCGCGATCTTCAGGGAAACTCAGAGCGTGAAGACCTTTCGTCTCCGGGATCCGGAAGGCGGCTCGATTCCTTTCACGTTTCTTCCCGGCCAGTTTTTGACCTACTCCGCCCAGATCGACGGGAAGACCGTCAGGCGATCCTACACGATCGCGTCATCCGCCGCCCAGACGGCTTACGTCGAGACCACCATCAAGCGCGAGGACGGCGGAGTCTTCTCCGACTACATGCACGACAAGGTCAAAGAAGGAGACCTGCTCGACGTGATGGCTCCCTCCGGCGCCTTCACTTTCAGTGGAAAGGAGGCCGACAGCGTCGTGTTGATCGGCGGGGGGGTCGGTATCACGCCGCTGATGGCTGCGATAAGGTATCTGTTCGACATCGCTTGGCCGGGCCAAGTCCACTTGGTGTACGGTGCGCAGACGACCGAACAGTTCATATTCAGGGACGAGCTGGAATACCTGCAGCGGCGGATGAACAATCTCCACGTCGCAGCCACTATGGCGCGCGCGGCCGGCACGTCGTGGATGGGAAGCGAGGGCCAGATCACGGCCGATTTCCTGACGCGGGCCGTCCCCGATCTGGCCCGACGCCGTGTGCATCTGTGCGGCCCTCCCGGAATGATGCAGGCGATCAAGAAGACCCTCGGCGAGCTTGGAGTCCCGTCCGAACAGATCAAGACGGAGGCGTTCGGCCCCGCGCTCGGGGCCGTTCCGCCTCCCGGCAGGACCGTCACCGAGAGCACGAAGTCCGAGAACGGTCGCGCCGCAGCCATCGGTCCGGCCACGGCGTCCGTCCGCTTCGCCAGATCAGGCAAGGTCGCGCCGTTGCCTCCGGACAAGAGCGTGCTCGAAGTCGCCGAGTCCGTCGGCGTGCCGATCGACTATTCCTGCCGCGCGGGCATCTGCGGCATCTGCAAGACGCACCTGCTGGAAGGCAGCGTCACGATGGAAGTCCAGGATGCGCTCACCGAGGAGGACAGAGCCAAGGGCATGATCCTGGCTTGCCAGGCGAAATCCATCGGAAACCTGGTCGTCGAGGCCTGAGATGGGTGACAGAGAGCGGCTGATCGTCGATGTCGTCCTCGCCAGCCTGCTGTTGCTGATTCCGGCATTCTTGCTTCATTCCGATGAGAGATTCGCCGGAAGCCTCGCTGGATTTGCTCTCGGCGCGTCGGCCGCCGGCCTGATGCTTCTCCTCCTCGTCTATCCGCTCGCGAAGTACGGCCGAAGTTTCAAGACCATCGTCACCCGCGTCGTCTCGATGCGCGCGCTACTTGGTTTTCACGTCTACGCCGGCATTGCGGCATCGTTTCTCGCGCTCCTGCATACCGGACACAAATATCAAAGCCCGCTTGGAATCGCGCTCGTAGCCAGCCTGCTGGTTGTTGTCGTCACCGGATTCGTGGGGCGTTACTACTTGCCGCAGACCGCCGCCGAAATTCGGGAGCGGCAGTCTCGCCTTGCAACGTTGCGGTCTACCTACGACCGGACCGCGCTCATCCTGTCCGCGCGCGCAGCATCCGCTGACCACGATCCTCCCACGAGTGCTTCCGCGCTGCAGGAAGTGCCGATCCTGCAGCTCGTCGAGGGCATTTCGGATCTCGAGTATGCGATCGGATCCCAAGAGGCCGTCAAGAAGATCTTCACGCAGTGGATCGGATTCCACGTGCTTGCGGCGATCGCGATGTACGCGCTGTTGGCGCTTCATATTGCAGGCGAGGTCTATTACGGGCTTCGGTGGCTCACGTGAGCGTTCGGGCGTTCATCTACGCGATCTTCGCGACGCTTGCCATCGCGGGCGTGGCGGCGGTATCCGCCGGATTGTACAGGGATGGTTCTATGGCTGTCTCGGGTTGGATGGACACAGTGCTTCCCGGGCCGCTTTCGGAGAAGCATGCCTTCCTATCCAGTAAATGCGAAAGTTGTCATACGCCGGCCAAAGGCGTTGAAGCCACGGCCTGTGTCGCCTGTCACACGACGGCCGCTGCGGATCTCGGGAAGCAAGCGACGGCATTCCACGCGACGAGCAAGGAGTGCCGCGGCTGCCATCTCGAGCATGCGGGCGGCGTGCGGCCGACGAGGATGGATCACGCCGCGCTTTTGCGCATGGGGGCGTTTCCGCATGAAGCAAACACGTCTGCGCGCGCAATCACGGGACAGATGGTCGCCGATCTGAAGAAATTCCTGCGCGTACCGAATTCCGACGAAGCGGAGAAGGCCAGCCTCGACTGCGTCAGCTGTCACAGCAATCGAGAACCGCACCGCGGACTGTTCGGGCGCGAATGCGCGAGCTGTCACGCACTCGATACATGGAGAATTGCGAAGTTCCTCCATCCTTCGCCCACCTCCAAGGAGTGTGCGCAATGCCACCAGGCGCCGCCGAGCCACTACATGCACCACTTCGTGATGATGGACCAGATGATCACGGGGCAGCACCATGCGCGTGTGAACCAGTGCTTTCTTTGTCACCGCACCGATTCTTTCAACGACATAAAGGATATCGGTTGGTTCAAACACCATTGAGGGATAGGGACATGACGCCAAGTTCGTCTGCGAAGCTTCGACTTTCACGCCGGATGGTTTGCGGTTGCATTCTAGGAATCGCGCTGGCGCCCCTGCCACTCCGCGCGGCCGCGGGCGTCTTGGTCCACAAGGACCCCAGCTGCGGCTGCTGCGGCGCTTGGGCGAAGCACCTCGGCGAGGCGGGGTTCTCCGTCAAGGTTGAAGAAACGAGCGGTCTGAACGCGATCCGCAATCGTCTCGGCGTCCCCTCGGACCTGGCTGCCTGTCATACGGCTGAAATCGCAGGCTACGTCGTGGAAGGGCATGTGCCTGTGGCCGCGATAAACAGGCTGCTTGCTGAACGACCCGAGGCCGCGGGCATCGCAGTGCCCGGGATGCCCCAGGGATCTCCGGGCATGAGCGGCAAACCTCAGAAGTATTCGGTCGTTTTGTTCGGCCCGCACGGACGCCGCACCTACATGGAGTTCATCGGCTCCGACGAAGTCGGCTGAAAACGATGATGGGCAGCAAGAACCCGGGATGTCCGAGCCGGCGCAACCGCGCAAACGAGCCGGCCTATGTGCTCTTTGCAAGCACATTCGCGCGCGAGTTCTACGCGGTCGTGCCGACCTACAATCCGATTCCAAATCTGCTGCTGAGCCCGGGTTGGCGCTTCGTGCGCATCTTGAAGGGCAGGAACGCGCGTCAGCCGTGTCTGCGGGGAAAGTCCGCGATGACGGCTTTCGCCCGGGACGGCTACTACCTGTTTACGAACCGGCGGTTTGCTCCCGAGCTCCCAAAGCCTGCCTCTGGAAGTCCCGAAAACGCTGGCGCGAGCTCGTCGGCGGCCGGCCACATGCTTGATCGCAGCGAACTGTCGGCAGCGTCGCGCGATGAAGGCGCCCTGCGTGGCAGTGTTATCAGCGGTGACGATAACAGGCCGGATGCCGGGGCACCTGCGGCCCGCGCAGACGTTTGATCTCGATCAACAATGACGAACCCGTTCGCTCCTATGATAAAATTAAACACGAGCACCCGCTGCGCTGAGAGCTTGAGGCGAGGCATGTCGACGAGGACAAGACTCCTATGTCTTCTGGTCCCGGTGCTCGCCTCAATCTCCGCGTTCGACGCGCAGGCGGGCGTGACCCTCTCCGACCGGCGCTACTGGCCTAACGAGGCTCGAAGTAGCCCAGGGCGGGCGTTCGAAATCCTGCCCCCTTCATACGCGTATCCTGGGGCCGGCCCCGACGCCAAGCCGATGGTGGTTCCGCGACGGAAGGCAAAGCGGGCTCGTTGAACGCCCAAAAGGGCAGTTGAGCGGGCGTTTCTACTATTGGCGTCGTGCCCAACAGTGGCTATATTTTAGTCTTCGGAATGGCGGTAAATGGGATGATTGGCTTCAGAAGGCCTGCGCGCAGATGGTGGGGGTGGCTCGTCGCCATCACGTATCTGCTCGGGTCGTTGACGCCGTCCATCGCCGCGCCGCTGCCGGCCGACCTCGAAGTAGTGGCTCAGCGTGCCCACGAAACCCTGCCGGCTCATGAGCACGCCCAGAAGCATCAGCACAGCCACGACCACCAGCATAGCCATGACGGGCATAAGCACAGTCACGGCGATGCCAAGGTCGCGGTTCACTCGCATGATGGGACCTCGCCCGCGGCGGGTCATGCTGACCAGGACCGCCCCGACCAGCACGGCAATTGCTGCGGGTCGGTGCTGTGCCTTAACGCCGTGTCTCCTCAAGCGCCTTCGCTCCTGCAGTTCGCACCTCTGCCGTCGCGGTGCGACGCCCGGCCGGATTCGGTTCTCGCGGGCAGAGCGCTGGGTCCGCTGTACCGACCCCCGATAGCCTGAAAGCACGTGAATTGATGGGCTGCCGCGCTCCGGCTTGGGGCGCGAGTACTCGTACGTCGGTGCTTTTCAGGGGATTTACATGCTGGCGCAAATGGCGGCGAACGACGCCGCCGCATTCAATGCATTCACGAGAACGGGATCCAGACGCGCGGTCATCCGGCGCACGATTCTGATTGTTTTGGTCGGCCCGTTTCTTGCCGGCTGTGCGACGACCGTGCCCTTGGTGGGTGCCGATCCCGCGGATCTGGGAGTAAAGGTCCGGCGGGTCGGATACAGGCCCACGGTTGCCCCCTACGTCAGCCTGCGCCCGACCTCGCCGGTCGGATGGCGCGAACAGAATCAGCGCGTGGCGCCCACGCCGAAGAACGAGCGGTAGGGGATGGACATGACGCTCACGGCTCGAAACACGATTTCGCTCACGACCGCTTCGAGAGCAGGCATCCTTGCGCTGTCGGTCTCGGTCCTGCTCGGCGGTTGCGCCGCCTTCTCTCCCGATGCCGGGATGTCCGGCGTCGCGGACGTCGCGGCGAACACCATCAAGAAGGATGTGATCGCGATCCGGTCGGTCGACGATGCCGATCTGGCCAATACGCTGGTCGCGCAGCTCCTGCGCCGAACCCTGACGGTCGACGCCGCGGTGCAGATCGCGTTGCTGAACAACCGCGGACTTCAGGCCGCCTACAGCGAACTCGCGTTGGCTGAAGCGGACGCGATCGAGCAAAGCCTGCCTCCGAACCCGACCTTTTCCACTTCCCGGATCTCCGGAAACGGTGGATACGAACTCGAACGTCAGGTCGTAGGCGACATCCTTGCACTGGCAACGCTTCCCTTTCGTTCCGACATCGCGCGACGACGATTTCGCGAAGCCCAGCTGCGGGCAGCCTTGGAGACGCTGCGCCTCGCTGCCGACGTGAGACGGGCGTACTACCAGGCGGTCGGCGCCAACGAACTGGTCGTACTTCTGACCGAGACGAAGACCACGGCCGAGACCATCGCTCAGCTCGCGGAAAAGCTCGGCCACAGCGGTTCGATGAACAAACTCGATCAGGCGCGCGAGCAGGTCTTCTACGCGGAGATCACGGCCGATCTCGCGTCTGTGCGGCAGCAGGCAACGTCCTTGCGGGAGCGCCTCGCAAGACTGCTCGGCGTATGGGATGGCCAGCTCGACTTCAAGCTTCCCAAAGCGCTGCCGTCTCTGCCGCGCGTCCCGAAGTCGCTGCCCAACATCGAAATGGAGGCCGTCAGCCACCGCATCGATCTTCAGATAGCCCGCATCGAGCTGGAAGTTCTGGCGAAGGCTCTGAACCTGACCGAGGCGACCCGCTTCGTCACGCTGCTCGATCTCGCGGGGATCTATCGGAAGACCAAAGACCCCGAAAGCCCGCCGTTCCGCGAACGCGGCTTCGACCTTCAGTTTCAGGTCCCGATATTCGACGGAGGCGAGGTCCGCGTCCGCCAGGCGACGGAAAGCTACAACATTGCCTTCAACAGGCTGACGGAAAAGGCCGTCAACGTGCGCTCGGAGGCGCGCGACGCATATCGCGTCTATCGCTCGAGCTACGATATCGCCGGTCACTACCAGCGTGAGGTCGTGCCGCTGCGCAACATCATCTCGGATGAAGCTCAACTGCGCTACGGCAGCATGCAGATCGACGTATTCGCGTTGCTGGCGGAAGCGAAGCTGCGGATTGCGGCCCAGCGCGCGTCGATCGACGCCAGACGCGATTTCTGGCTGGCGCAGTCGGAGCTGCAGACGGCAGTCAACGGCGGAGGCCGTGCCGATAGTCAACAGGAGAGCCGTTCACCGACCAACTCATTGGCAAGCGGCGGATAAGGAGATGGAAATGTTGTCTCGACGAAGTTTTCTCGGTACCGCGACCGCGCTTGCGAGCGCCAGCCTCGTTTCCGGACGGGTTCAGGCCGCGGGCATTCCCGAAGCGCCTACCATGGACAAGGTGGCCACCCAGCCGCCGCTGCACCCGAGCAGCGGACCCGAATATCGGCCGGTGGTCACTCTCAACGGCTGGTCCCTGCCTTGGCGCATGAACGGCGATTGGAAGGAATTCCATCTGGTAGCCGAACCCGTGGTGCGCGAATTCGCCGAAGGCATGAAGGCCCACCTGTGGGGCTACAACGGACAAACGCCGGGCCCCACGATCGAGGCGGTCGAAGGTGACAAGGTGCGCATCTTCGTCACCAACAAGCTGCCGGAGTACACCACCGTCCACTGGCACGGCATGATCCTGCCTAGCGGCATGGACGGCGTCGGTGGTCTGACGCAGCCTCACATCAATCCGGGCAAGACCTTCGTCTACGAATTCCAAGTCAAGCACAGCGGCACCTTCATGTACCACCCCCACGCGGACGAAATGGTCCAGATGGCGATGGGAATGATGGGAATGTTCGTGGTGCATCCCAAGGACCCCGGCTTTCGTCCCGTCGATCGCGACTTTGTCTTCGTGATGAGCAGTTATGACATGGATCCGGGGACCTACCTGCCGAAGGTCACGGAGATGACCAACTTCAACATGTGGTCCTGGAACGCGCGCGTCTTTCCCGGCATCGATCCGCTGCCCGTAAGACTGGGCGACCGCGTCCGCGTGCGGATCGGCAATCTGACGATGACCAATCACCCGATCCATCTCCACGGTCATAGCTTTTCGGTCAGCGGCACGGACGGCGGCTGGGTGCCGGAGAGCGCGCAGTGGCCAGAGACGACGATCGACGTTCCGGTCGGAGCGATCCGTGCCTTCGACGTGTTGGCCGACAATCCGGGTGACTGGGCGTTTCACTGTCACAAATCGCATCACACGATGAATGCGATGGGGCACGACCTCAGAACCTTGATCGGGGTCTCGAAGAAGGACATCGCCAAGGCGGTGAAGCGGCTGGCGCCGGACTCGATGGCGATGGGTTCGACCGGCATGGCGATGGGCGAAATGGAGATGCCCCTGCCGGACAACACGCTGCCGATGATGACGGGCTCAGGGCAATTCGGTCCGATCGAAATGGGCGGCATGTTCACCGTGATGAAGATCCGCGAGGGAATGGGTCGCGACGATTACAGCGATCCGGGGCCTTACAAGTTTCCGAAGGGAACGGTTGCTTATGAGATCGAAACGCCTGCTGCGGAGCCGCCGCGCCAGGACACTCAGCCGAATGCGGGGGAACGCAAGGGAGCGAAGGGAACTAAGGGAATGAAAGGCATGAAGATGAAGGGAGCATGATTGTGAGACTGCAATCGAAGAAAGGAAGATACGAGATGAACTACACCAGCGCGCTCGCCGCTGCCGCGATGGCTTGGTCCCTTTCGACCGTGGCATGGGCTGACCCTGGCCACCATCAGGGAGGGCACCACAACAAGGATGAGACGTATTCCGCGGGTGAACCGGGAGATCCCAAGAAGCCCGCCCGAGTCGTTCAGGTCACGATGAACGAGACCGACGGCAAGATGGTATTCGTTCCGGAAAAAGTCGACGTGAAGAAGGGCGAGCAGGTCAAGTTCGTGCTTCGCAACAACGGCGAGCTGGACCATGAATTTATCCTCGCGACCACGGCTGAGAATCTCAAGCACGCCGAGGCGATGAAGAAGAATCCCGACATGGAGCACGACGATCCGAACGGCAAGCGGCTGGCACCGAAGAAGACGGGGGAAATCCTCTGGAAGTTCGGTGCGGCCGGCGAGTTTGAATATGCGTGTCTTATCCCGGGTCACCGTGAGGGTGGCATGGTCGGGAAGGTCGTCGTGAAGTAAGCCGCAAAATCAATGAGGAAATCGAAATGATGAAGTCTGCTGTCAGATCCGCGCTGTTCGCCATCGCACTCGCCGTCGCTCCGAGCGTCGCCTTCGCCCAGGGGAGCCTCGCTGCCGGGGAAGTAAAGAAGGTCGACGAAAGCGCCGGCAAGATCACGCTCAAGCACGGTCCCATCAAGAACCTGAACATGGACGAGGAGGAGATGACCATGGTGTTCCGGGTCTCCGATCCCTCCATGCTCAAGCAGGTCAAGGTGGGAGACAAGGTTCAGTTCGAGGCCGAGCGGCAGACGGGCGGAATCACGATCACCAAGATTCAGAAGTCGAAGTAGAGCGTCGGCGGGGCGCTCTCGCCAGAGGCGCCCCGCCACGAGCCGAAGAGCAGCAAGTCAGCAAAGCGTCGAGACAAGCGTCATGAGGTCGTCGCGGAATATGGGATCAAGTCCGGCAAAGACGCGCAGTGTACGGCCGTCCGCAGCTTCTGACGGCGCGGTTCGGGCGGCTATCGTAGGCAGCTACGAGCGTCTACGCAATTATCTGCAGAAGCGCTTCAGTTCGCCCTCAGACGCGGAAGAGGTATTGCAGGCGTTCGTTTTGAGAGCTCTGGAGCGTTCTTCCGATATTCGAGATGCCGATTCGGTACGTGGGTGGCTCAGCAAGGTTCTGGCGACCACGGTTGCCGATTTCCACCGGCAGGCGTCGAAAAACAAGACGAGGGAAGTCCCGCTGCCCGCCGAACTGAGCGATCGCGTTGCGGTCGATCAAGATGCCGAATTGGAAAGTGCGATCTGCGAATGCTTGTATGCTCATCTGCCTTTGTTGAAGATGGAGCACGCCGAGGTCATCCGGCGAATCGACCTTGCGGGCGAACCGAGGGAAACGGTCGCGGCTGAACTCGGGGTGACCGTCAACAATCTAACCGTGCGTCTATTTCGTGCCCGTCAGGCCTTGAAGGATCGCCTCGAAGACAAATGCGTAATTTGTCGCGAGGATAGCTTTTTGGAATGCCGGTGTGGCGAAGGTCGAGCAGGAAGGCCTTCCTGACGCGCGAACCGGCGCTCGGCCGAGGGCTCGAGCAATGAGGTCGCCCATCGAGCGTTCGGCTAGTGGTTCGGCATTCGCTACGGTCGGCTGGAGTAGGGGAGCGACGATGACTCCGATGACACGGTTCGGCCAGACCGACGCCTTGTTTGCCGCAGACCGGCAGGCGGACCTATGGAAGGCGTTCGAGCGGAATGATGCTCCGGGTTCGCCGGGCATCGCTCCTACCTGGACCAGCAGCGCGAAGGACGCGGTCGGCTGTTCGTTGGGGCCGGCGCGCCTTTGGTTCACGATCGGCTACGGCATTCTGAACGAGGTGTACTGGCCGCGCATCGATCTCCCCCAGATCAGGGACCTTGGATTCATCGTTTCCGATGGCAAGGGCTTCTGGTCGGAGGTGAAACGCTGCGGCAAGTACTCGCTTCGGTCGCTCGCGTCCGGAACACCGGCTTATGAGATCGTCCATCCGGACGAACGATACCGTCTCTCGCTGAGGATCTCGCCCGATCCGCGCAGAGACGTGCTCGCGGTGGAGGTAGTGCTGGAAAGCAACGCGCCGGAAATGAGGGTATATGTCCTGCTGGCGCCGCACCTCGGGGCGAGCGGAAACAACAACCGAGCCGGCATCGCCATGCACAACGATCGAACGGTGCTTTGGGCCGATCAGGCGCCATTTTCACTCGCGCTGGTCGCCGTCGATCAGTGCCAGCAGGACGCGGTGCTGCGCGCGAGCGCGGGTTACGTAGGATTCAGCGACGGTTGGCAGGATTTTGCGCGCAATGGCGCAATGACATGGTCATATCCGTCGGCGGGCCCGGCAATGTCGCGCTTATGGCCGAGCTCGGCAGGCGCTGCGTTCTGGCGCTCGGCTTCGGCAGCAATGTGGAAGCCGCGACCACCCTTGCGCTGTCAAGCCTGATGCAGCCATTCGATCGGCTGCTGGACGGGCAATTGTCCGACTGGGCGACATGGCATCGGTGCTGCGATGAGCGTTGCGACTGCGTACTTGCCGTGCCGGCCGATCTCCGCGACCAGCTTGCGGTCTCGAAAGCCGTGCTGCGCAGCCATCTGGACAAGACTTATCCGGGGGCCATGGTGGCGAGCCTCAGCGTGCCATGGGGCGACAGCGGAGAAGAACGCGGCGGCTACTTTCTGGTGTGGCCGCGTGATCTGGTCCAATGCGCCACCGCATTGCTGGCGATCGGCGGCGAGGCGGAGGCGCGCGATACGCTTCGTTACCTGATAGCCACGCAGAATGCCGATGGGCACTGGAATCAGAACCAGTGGCTGGACGGGCGCTCGTTCTGGCGCGGGGTCCAGCTCGATGAGGCCGCCTTTCCCGTGCTTCTGGCTGCCGCACTTGCCGAACGAAACGCGCTGGCAGGCACCGAAGTTGCGGACATGGTGCGCGGGGCCCTTGCCTTCATAGCGCGTCAAGGGCCCGCCACGGATCAGGATCGGTGGGAGGAAAACGCAGGCATCAATGCCTTCACGCTCGCGGTCTGCATCGCGGCCCTCGTCTCCGGCAGCGCCTTTCTGAACACGGAGGCGGCCGATTGGGCGCTGGAGCTCGCCGATTTCTGGAACGAAAACCTCGAACGGTGGACCTCCGCGGGAGCTACGGAAATCGGTCGCCGGGCCGGCGCTGCGAGCCATTACATCCGAACGGCGCCTCCCAGCGTGCTACGATCGGGGCAAGCGGCCATGGACCAGCCCATCGCGATCCGCAACCGGGCCGATGGTCTCCAACTCGCCGCCCGAGAGCAGGTCAGCACCGACTTTCTCCAGTTGGTCCGGTTCGGCTTGCGCCGACTGCAGGACCCGTTGATCCAGTCCACGATTGCCGTGATTGATCGTCTGTTGAAGGTGGAAACTCCGGCTGGAGCGGTATGGCGACGTTACAACGAGGATGGCTACGGTGAACACGAGAACGGTGGTCCCTACGACGGGACCGGCTGCGGACGACCTTGGCCGTTGCTGACGGGTGAGCGGGGACACGTCGAATTGACCGCCGGCCGCGACGCACTGCCTTTCCTGCGCACCATGGCGTCATGCGCCAGTCCCGGCGGCATGATTCCCGAGCAGGTGTGGGATGCCGCCCCCATTCCCCAACGGCGTCTTGCTCCGGGGCGACCGACCGGCTCGGCGATGCCCTTGGCCTGGGCGCATGCCGAGTTCGTCAAGCTCCTGATGTCGCGCGCCCTAGGCCAGCCGTTCGACCGGCCGCACTTTGTCTGGAATCGCTATCAGGGCATTCGACCTCTCGCCCGCAGCGCATTCTGGTGGCCGCACGCACAGACCGGAAGCATCCGCGAGGGGGCGGAATTGGTCGTCGCATCGAGGGACGAGGCGGCCATTCGCGTCGGGATAGATGGCTGGCGCCTGGTGGATGAAGTGCCGGCCAAGGACACGGGTCTCGGCTTCTTTGCGGCGAGGCTCGATACGGCCAGGCTGAAGGCCGGGCAGCAGCTGGAATTCACGATCCGATGGAATAGCGGAGAGTGGATCGGACGAAATTTCTCGGTTGCGATCGAGCAGCCTGCGCACCGCGAGCCAGTCTCATAGCGGCGCGTAAGCTGCCAGGTGCGGCACCGGCGCGTGCGGTCATCGCGGTTTCAATAATCGCGAGCCAGCCGCCGGCGATCGCCGATGAATTGCGGGGCAAGCCGATGTTTCGTCGATCTTCTGGAGCCGTAGGTGGAGAAGTTCATGGTGCACTCGAACAAAAGAAAGTACCCGACCGGTGGCGGCTACGGCAGATTCTTCCTGGGCGCCGTGGCAGTGTTCGCGGCGGCGGCTCTGTCCTGGATGACATTCTCCTCTGGACCTGCGCCGCGATCGTTCTCCCTGGAGGTCGCTGAGCCGGAACTGTCGTCGTTGGCCGCGACGGGCAAGGTTCTGTACGAAGCGAATTGCGCGATTTGTCACGGTATCCGTGCCTCGGGCACGGATACCGGGCCTCCGCTTGTTCACGACATCTACAATCCGGGACACCACGCCGATCTCGCCTTCCTTGCAGCGGCCAAGTTTGGCGTAAGGCAACATCACTGGCGTTACGGCAATATGCCGCCGCAACCGCAGGCCAATGAGGATCAGGTCGCGGCGATTGTGCGCTACGTTCGAGAGCTGCAGATCGCAAACGGCATCCGGTATAAACCGCATCGCATGTAGGGATAATCCATCGGCAAAGCGGAACGTCGCGCGGGCGACTCAAATTCAATAAACAACTGTGCGGCGAAGCGTCCGTGAGAACGGTCGCCGCCCTTATTTATCGTGCTCGAGATCGCCGTGCGATAATCCGCGCCGAGCCTGCCGAGCAAGAGCGTAGAATCTCGCACCTTACCTTCGGCTTCGTTACCTCTCCGGCGGCATCAAGCCCCTTCCTTTCAGGCAAAAGCGGGCAATCTGCGCGGCGCCGGTCTTCCCGCCGGATCCGTGGACCAAGGGCGGATTTCCCTCGAACTGGCCAGCTCTTGACGCTTGCGTCCCACTGCCGATGTTTCGGCTCGCCTGTCCGATCGACAAGGAGCATATCGACCTCATGATGATCCATTTCGCGCGCGCGTCGTCAGAAGACGGTTTGTCGATGACTTTCGGGACTGGCAATCGGCGCCCACCGAACGGATCCAGGGATGCCCTTCAATTCGGGTTCTGTCTAAACCACCGCGGAAGCCGCAGCATCGCGGCCCCACGTACCGTAGTCTTGCGAATGTGATGGCGGCACCAAAGGCGATTAGCGCCCGGACAGCTGAGATCAGCATGACAGCGACCGTGCGTACCCGAACAAACCGCTTTATGTACGCGCCAGCCTCATCGATCGGCGAAACTCCGAGCAAGCTCTTCCATCGAGATCAACGGTGACGAAGAAACGAAAACATTGCGACACGGCGTTCCGCGCTTTGAGACCGGCGGCTCGGCTCGGACCAAAGTCCCTTTCGACCAGGGCGGCCAGGCGTCGAAAGCGGGATGGCTACAATACCCGCGCAGCGCCCGGGATAGCTCGCAATGCCGCCGTCGCGCCCCAGCTGAACAGAACGGTGAGCACGAACGTTATCAGCGCTTTGGTAAAGGCGGGTGCGTCGAAATCGTACAGCCAGTATTGAATCCAGAGCGCGATCGGATAGCGCACCAGAAACATGCCGTAGCCATCTGTTCGGATAGTATCGAGCAGGGTGAAGCCAGATCGGTTGAACCTCAGAAAATAGCCGAGAATGGCAAGCATAGTGGCCGCGCTGAAGGCGACAAAGAACAATCCGTAGCTCGCTTCATACCAGTTCGGCAGCCATACCGGATTGCCGAGCATCTCGCGCTTGACGTAAATCAGCATCCACAGCAGGCAATAGGAAAGCAGGGCGACGACCACCCAATGCCAGCGGCTTTTGGCTAGATGTCCATCCGTACCGAGCAGGCCGCGATCGAAATTCGCCATACCCACGCCCGCGCCGACGAAGAAGTACGTCGGATAGAGCAGTACGCGGCTCGCCTGTAGCGAAAAGGGACCGAACTCGAACCAACGACCCGCGCCGAAACAGACCCGTGCCGGAACGTACAGGAGCGCGGTGGCGAGAAGCAGGAACACGAAGAATATGGCCGGCCGCGAGTGGCTGCTTAGCGAGATCCGGTTGATTGGATCGAGGATGAGAGGCGTGAATCGATAGAAAAGGAAGGCGGTAAGATCTAGCGCCAACAAAACCCAGACAAATCAGACGGGTCCGCTCGGCCACGGACCCACCGTGACCATCTTCCACCAGAACACAGCAGGATTGGTGTTCGGCGACTGGCGCAGTTCGATCGCGTAATAGGCGAGCGGGATGATGGTGAGAGTAGCGATTGCGAAGGGAAGTCCTGGCCGGAGCAAACGATCGCACAAAAAGACCCCCGGCTTCTTGTGAGCCAGGCTGGACCAGACAAACAGCCCAGATAGAAAGAAGAACATCGCCATGAAGAAGCTGTCATTGGCGAGCACCATCATGTCGAAGCCGATCCACCCCTCGCGGTCGGTATGGCCGAAATAAGTATACGGAATAATGGTGTGATACAGGAGCACCAACAACATCAGGAATGCGCGCGCGGTCGACCGCGGCGTTGCGTGCGATGCTTGGTGCGGCTTCGATATTCTCCGACACGATCGACTGCGAGATTGTTGTCATTTATTGGCTGCCGACTGATGATGCGGCACAAGTTCCCGCGCTGTTCCGTGGGGTGCCGCCAGGGCCAGTTCGGCGTGTTCCTCAAACTGTGGCTCAACAATCAGCCCGCTCCGATTCCTTACGAGCGCTGCGGCACGCCGGTCCATCACGGCGTCCGCCACCGGAGTTCTTCGTTGAAGATTTCGAAACAAGTCCTCGCCGCGATCGACTGCAAGAATCTGCTGAATCGAGCTGCGACTGCTGATCTCGATAGGGGCCGATCGGGTGGTCGAACAAGATGCGCTCACCGATGCTACCAAAACAGCCGCGCACCCGCGACGAAGGATACGGCAGAGACGGACTCTCTGTTATTCCTGGCGATGGTCGCCGTCTGGCCGACCTTGCGATCCCAATTCACACCGACATAGGGCGCAAAGTTGCGCGTGTATTCGTAGCGCAAACGCGCACCTAGCTCGAAATCGGTGAGGCCCGCACCGAGCTCCAGGTCGGGTACCGACTGCATCTGAAACTTGACGTCGATGCGCGGTTGCAGGATCAATCGATTCGTGATCAGCAGGTCGTGGAATGCCGTCACCTGGGCCGAAACTTCCCCTTTCTGACTGATGTACGCGTCGGCGTCGATTTCGATGAAGCCGGGTGCGAGCCCTTCGATGCCGATCACCGCATAGGTTCGATGCGACTTCTTCGAGAAGTCCTGCCGGACGCCGAACTGGGCGTCGAAGTAGTAGCTGATCAGTCGCGAGTAGAGCACTTGCAGTTGGCCTTCCTCGGTGGTCCTGGTCTTTCCGTCGTAGAAGCCTTCCGACTTGAAGAACAGTTTGTCATAGTCGGTTCCGACGAAAGCCTCCATGTCCCAGCGCGCGCTCCTGCTCATCTCCGGGCCGCCCCATTCGAGCTTGTCGAAGCGCAGGGCGCCGAAGGCCTGCTGATCGGGGAAGCTCACTGCCCCTGGCCTGCGCAGATTCCACCATTGCGTTTCCTCGACATAGGGCGGCGCAGTCTGGGCTCGAGCGGTACCCAGGCAAACGCTTGCAAGAATGCAAAGGGCGAGCGTCGCGAGGCGAGAGGTCCCTGTCATGTTCGCCTCCTATCGAACCGAAGCCGTCTGTCTGACGACTTCGATCTTCCGCATCATTCCGGTTTCCATGTGATAGAGCTGATGGCAATGGAATGCCCAAGGGCCCTCGGCATCGGCGGGCACATCCACATCTACCGTGCTCCCGGGCTTGACGTTGACGGTATGCTTCTTGGGATTGCGAGCACCGTTCCCGACGTCCGGCAGCAACCATGTCCCGTGTATGTGCATCGGGTGATTCATCATCGTCTCGTTGATGATACGGAATCGGACGCGTTCGCCGTATCGCAGTACGATCGGTTCGGCCTCGCTGAATTTCCGACCGTTGATCGACCAGAAGTACCTTTGCATGTTGCCCGTCAGACGCATCTCGATGATGCGGTCGTATGGCTTGTACGGATAGGGGCTGAGCGCCCTGAGATCGCGATACGAAAGGACTTTGGTGCCTGGTGGCGCTCCCGTATCGTTCAGGAGCGGGTCCGGCGCTCCATGTCCGCTCGCCAGCGGAACGCTCTCCATGTCTTCGCCACCGTGGAGTGCGTACGCCTGGGGTCCTTCTTGGACTCCGCCTTCCGGCTGTACAACCGGTGCGGATCGGCCCTCGCCTCGCATTCCAGGCATGGTGGCATGGCCCGGCACCTGTTGCATCTGGGCGAATGCATCCGACTTCTTGGGAAGAGCCTCGCTCATTCCGGGCATGTTTCCGTGGTTCGGCATGCCCGGGCTCTTGCTACGCGGAGCCGGCTTCGGAGCTTGCTTCGACGGTTTCGGCGACATCGACATCCCGGTCATCGGTTGCTTCGCGCCGCCGCCATTTTGCATACCGGGCATCTTGGAGCGGCCCCTGTCCGACATTCCGCTCATGTCGCCCATCCCGATCGCCATTGCGACCGGATCCTCGGGCGCGACATGGCCCGGCATGTCCTGCTCCGGATGGGGGGTTCCGCGGTCGCCGCCTTTCGGCCCGAGATTCATGCCCATTTCGGCCATCGAAACGAGCGGCCGCAGGCGATGCGGTGGCAGGTCGCCAACCATTCCCGGCCTGCTCGCGAGAGTGGCGCGAGCGAAGCCCGTGCGGTCCAGCGACTCTCCGACGATCGTGTAGGCCCGGTCTTCGGTGGGCTGCACGATCACGTCGTAGGTTTCGGCGTTGGCGATACGGAATTCGTCCACGACGACCGGCTGAACGTTGTTGCCGTCCGCCTGGACGACTTTCATTTTCAGTCCGGGAATACGTACGTCGAAATACGTCATCGCCGAGCCATTGATGAATCGCAAACGAACGCGCTCACCCGGTCTGAAAAGAGCAGTGAAGTTCTGTTCCGGTGTCCGGCCGTTGACCAGAAAGGTATAGGCCGACACGTCCGAGATGTCGGTAGGGTCCATCCGCATCAGCGACCACGCGATACGGTCGTTGATGATGGCCCGGCGAGCCTCCTCGGAAGGCGCCTTGTTCAGCTCCTGGAAGAGACTCACCAGCGTGCGCCTGTTGAAATTGTACCAGCTGCTGTCGGCCTTCAGGTTCTTGATGACGCTTTTCGCGCCGTCGCTCCAGTCCGACAGCATGATGATGTAGTCGCGGTCGTACCTAAACGGCTCGTGGTCGCGAGGTTCGACGATCATAGGACCGTAGATGCCCAACTGCTCCTGCTCTCCGGAAGAATGACTGTGATACCAGTAGGTGCCGGATTGCTTTAACTTGAAACGATAGGTGAAGGTCTGGCCCGGCGGTATGCCGTCGCCATAGCCTGGGGAGATGCCGGGCACCCCGTCCATCTCGGGCGGGACGATCAAACCGTGCCAATGGATGGAGGCGTTTTCGTCGAGGCGGTTGGTCACGTTGATCACCACGCTCTCGCCTTCCCTGAACCGGAGAACGGGGCCAGGCAGCTGTCCGTTGATCAGAAGTGCCTCGGTGTTGCGCCCCGTGATGTTGACCGCATGCCGCTCGAGCACGAGATCGTACGCACCTGCGTAGGCCGGAGCTGCAATCGAACACGCCAGCCAGAAGGCGACCGTGATCGGCAATAACGTATCCCGGAATTCCCGTCTCATGCGATCCCCCTCGCTATCGTCCCGAGCCACGGCCTTCAGTGACTGCGCGCGGCATGCTCGTAGACTTCGGTGTATTTCTTCGCTGATCGTTGCCAGCCGAAATGTCGCTTCATGGCTGCCCGCCGCATGGCGCCGAGTCGCCTGGCTGAGCTGAACACGTCGAAGGACCGATAGATCGCGTTGAGCATCGGCGCCAACGACGCGTCCTGAAAGAGAAAGCCGGTCACGCCGTCCTGGATGGTGTCGGCCAAACCTCCGGTTTGATGGGCGATCGGAAGCGAGCCGAAGCGCTGCGCGTACATCTGCGTGAGGCCGCAAGGCTCGAATCGCGACGGCATCAGTAGGAAATCGCTTCCGGCATACATGCGGCGGGCCAGCCCGTCTTCATAACCGATCTTGACGCCCACCTTGCCGCGGTACTTCACGGCAAGGTTCGCGAGTTCGGATTCCAGACCCGGATCTCCGCGACCTGCGACGACGATCTGTCCGCCCTGTCGGACGATGCTCTCCGTGGCCTGGATCGTGAGATCGACGCCCTTCTGATGAACGAGCCGGGAGATGACGGCGAACAACGGTCCTTCAGAAACGGCCAGACCGAATGCCTTGCGCAGGGCCTTAGCGTTCGCCTGTCGGCTACCCCAATCGCCGATTTCGAAAGGTCTATCCAGGTGCGGATCGCGGCGGGGGTCCCAGCTCCGGTCGATCCCATTGACGATGCCGGTAAGCCGACCCTCCTCGGCTTTGAGCCTCAGAACGCCGTCGAGACCGCAACCGAACTCTGGTCTCGTGATCTCGTCCGCATAAGTGGAGCTCACGGTCGTCACGTGCGAGCAATAGGAAATCCCAGCCTTCAGAAAGGACGCCCGGCCATAGAATTCCATGCCGTCGACCGTAAAGGCGCTCTCCGGCACGCCAAGTGGTCCCAGCCGTTCCCGATCGAAGATGCCGGCATAGGCGGCATTATGGATCGTCAAGATGCTTGGAATGGAGCACCCGCGCCAAGCGACGTAGGCCGGCGCGAGCGCCGAGGTCCAGTCGTTCACGTGGATCAGATCGGGGCGCCATCCGGGGTCGGCGCTGCCACACGCGATCTCGGTAGCCGCTGACGCAAGTCGACCGAACCGGATGTCGTTGTCGTCCCAATCTCCACCGCTCGGTTCGCAGTAAGGAGTTCCATCGCGTTCGTAGAGGTTGGCGCAGACTAGTGCATAGACCGTCAGGCCATCGACGGTCTCAAACCGGCCGAGATCGCAGTGAGGAAGACCGGCGAACGCGTCCATCCGTCCGACGATCCGCAGCCGCGGGGCCGCTCTGAGCAGCTCGCTGTAGCCGGGAACGAGCACCCGGACGTCGTGGAATCGCTTGAGAGCGCGTGGTAGAGCGGCGGACACGTCCCCAAGCCCGCCAACTTTTGCGTAGCCGCCAAACTCGGAACTGACGAATAAGATTCGCTTTGGCGAACTAGTGACCGTGATGCGCATGAAATCCCCACAGACGCTCCAAACAGATAGACGTCCTACTCGTGGAGATATTACGAGCCCAGCGTTCAGAATGTATCGATTGGCGCCATACTTTAAGGGCGGCGATCGACCGTGAACAGATTCTGGCAATGCGTCGTTGATCTGCATCAAAACCCGTTTAGCTCCGATGACGCTAAGTCTGATCAGAACGCTGATCGGCCTCTCGCGGCGCGTGATGAAATGGACTATTTGATGTCGACATCGTAAACGGCCACTTGAGCGTCGCGCATCGGATGTTCCACTGAAGGCCGCTCCCCAGCATTTCGACGATTAGCGATAGCTTCCGTGGTCCTCAGGTCAGGTTCCTGTCGGATCGTTCCGCGAATCGACGGCGATTCCGCGCTTCCGCTTCGCGAGCCGCACTACCGACCAGCCCCTAGATCGTTGATCTTGAAGAGCGGTTCGCCGGCCGCCCCCAATGCCGGAAACCGACACTCCAATGGGCGATATTTCCCGTGCCTGCCTCGACAATCCCCGCGCCGGCGAAATAGGACTCAAAGGATACCTTTGGCGGTGAGACAGCAGATAGGGCGATGCGCGGCGATTGATTGCCCTGAATCACTGAGGCACCTGGCAACGGCAAGGCCGGCGACTGCATGAATTGTCCGGGGCTATCGGCCGATCGCTGCATGATGCTTTTGCAAATAGAGATACTCGTGCCATGTCAACCAAATCACGACTACATCCAATAGCGTGATCAGCAAGAGCCAGACGGAAGGGCATGGGTAAATCTGTGGAGCTGATAGAGAATGAAGGACACAAATACGATAATTGCCGCTGGGTAATACCACAGCTTTTGGCGTAGCAGTCCGGCAATGAGTAAGGCTTTGATTATTCCGTGGCTGAGCAGATACATCGACGCGAATTTTTGGGTGTCCAGCGAGAAGCTGTGTGCCGTCTGGAGCAGATAGCGCACGACGACGTCGCCAGGATCTTCGGTCAGCTCTTCGCGGGTTTTGCAAGGATGGCGCTCAATAGGAACTGCTGGCTGACGAAATGCGCGGTGATGCCAGCGAATATCTCCAGTAGTGCGAAGATGCCCTTGATCGTGAGGCTAATCCGAAATGCGAGGCGAAAGGTCCTTCTCCTGAAAAATGGATTGCTCATGAACCGGTAAGTTCAGTTGCATCGATCTATTTACCTCGAAGGCGATTGCTCACTCAGCATTGGAATTCGTTCGTCTCCGTAGCGATGGTGTCGCGCTGCCAACATAATATTTGTGAGCAGTATCGCAATGCATCCGACGAACAGGATTGGGGCGTTCCAGCCGCCGAATGTTATCCAACGCGGAAGAACGGATCCGGCGCCCACACACCAGATCACAAGCGTACCAGCGAGGCTGCCATCATCGACGAACAACCGCCAAAGCTGGCGCAGCACGCCAGAAAGAGTACTCATTTGTTGGCTCCGGATGGCACGGTCGCCCGCCGAGCGAGTTGCGCCCCGACCAGCGATGTCGTGAGGAGCAAGGCGAACATCGGGATCAGCGCAGAATCGCGACCCGGCCATTCAAAGCCGAGTCCTTCGCCGACCCAGAATATTCCGAACCCGGAGATCAAAATGCCAACGGCAAATTTGATCGCGTTCTCCGGGACACGAGATAGCGGCCGATGCAAGACGATACCGAGAGCGATGACCAGAACGCCCGCAGCGGCGGCTCCAACGCTCCCCGGTATCAGCGTATTGCCGGCAGCACCGACTGCAAGGACGATGAAGACCACTTCGGTGCCTTCGAGCACGACGGCCTTGAAAGTCGTCCCGACCGCAATCGGGTCGAGCATGATCGCGGCCATCGGCCCGGCGGAGCGGAGTTGGATGACTTCCGAGGAGAAAGCGGCGATTTCGTCGTGCAGCGGGATAATGCCTGCCGCTCTGAGGATTGCCTTCCGCAGCCACCGCATCCCGAACAGCAGCAACAAGAATCCGACTACCAACTGAAGAATCTCGATTCGTATCTGTCCCAGCAATGGCCCGAGCAGGACAATCATCGCGGCGAGAATCACGGTGCCGGCTGCCGTGCCCACAAGTGCAGGGCGCCATCCGCGCACAATTCCGACCGCCAGCACGATGGTCAGCGCTTCGACGAATTCGACAAGCGAGGCGAGGAATGCCGCCAAGAAAGAAGGAGCCGAATGGGTCCAGGTATGTAAGGTGGCGGCGACGGGCATGGAACATTACGCGTGATTGTGAGATCGGCCTCTGCCGCGCCCGACCAGCCTGCTCAGCCTACGATGCTCGGCTCTCAACATATACACGCCAGCTCCAGCGTATGTCCCGACCGCGGCAGTTCGAATCAGATTACGGATTCGTATAGTTTCGGCAAAATCCCGGAGAGCTTGGGGCCCGTATGCTCGGCCATGGCGAATCACCGGTAGCAGGCTGAACACCAATGAACAAGGGAAGCGCGCGGCTTGCCTTGGTTTGGTCGAGTCCGCCGGATTTACATCCGGGCCAATGCGGCCCCGGGGGGTGCCTATCGGCTCGGCTCGTCGCCGACGATCATCGCCTTTTACGTCACAACCTAGCCCGCGATCGCGCCTGTTTTCACCCGAGTCGGGCTCTCCCGGATGACAAGTCGAGTGATTCCAAGTTGCCCCCAAAAACTTTCATGACTGAATCGGACGCCATTATCACCTCAAATCTCTGGCGGGCTTGCCGTCGTACCGCGAACATCGCAGCCCTCACCACGCTGCTCATCGTGACGTCTATCGCGTCCTATTGCGGTATCATCCAGCTGTTGGGCAACGTTCATGTCGTAGAAGAGCGGACAACTTTACCGCTCCGCGCAACTTAACAAGAACCAGTTTGAGCGGGTAATCAACGAGTACGCGATAAGGTCGATCTTAAACCTACGAGGGGATAATTCTGGTACATCCTGGTATGACGACGAAAATCGCTATCTCGCGAAGCATGAGCGTAACGCGCTTTGATTACGGCATTGGAGCGCGCCGTCTTGTCACATCACAGCAGATCCGTGCAATTCTCAAAATCGTTCGCGACGCCGCCAAGCCACTCCTCATTCACTGCCAAGGCGGCGCTGACCGATCGGGTCTGGTGGCGGCTCTTTGCGTCGCCGAAGTGGAAGGCAAATCGGCCGATGAAGCTGCTCAACAGCTTTCGCTGGTTACGGGAATTTTCCCTATCTCCTGAGCAAGACAAATGCGATGGACAAGAGCTTTTGGGAGTATGTTGAGGCGCATCGCTCATCCCGGCAGTCGCGCCAGCTTACGAAAGCGGCAGGACCGGCCCGTTCAAACTGATGGGCCGTGGTCAGCTTGCTATCGCTCTTTGCGGTCTTGTTGCGTTCGTCAACCGGGGTTGTTCGTGTCGCCGTTTCTGCATTTGTCATCGCATTCTCTGAGGGTCGAGCCCTAGCATGAGCCGCGGCCCATTCTCATTCCCTCATCGCTACCCCGATCATCTTCGGCGCTGCTGTACTCGAAGTCCGAAAGATGGGACATCAAAACGCGGGCGGCATCACCGGACTGGTAATCGCGTCGGGAGCACTCGCCGGCGCGATTGCCTTACTTTCGGACTGGGTATTGATGCGGGTTTCGTGTCACACGATTTTGTCCGCCTATTTGGACGGTTTTGAGCCGATCGAGCCGGCGCTGACCGCGAGCGACCGCACGCTGATGGAGCGGATTGAAGGGCTGATGGGCGAATATCGCGCGGCCGTGAAGGCCGAGACCGCCGACGCGCTCTCGGAGCAGGTTCAGGTTCTGGACGGCCTCCTCGACGACGCCCAAGCTGCGCTGTCTCCGGATGCGACGGGCGCACTTTCGACATTCCTTGGGGCAGCGACGATCCTGCTGCGCGAGGGTCTCGAAGCGCTCCTCATCGTAGTCGCGATGGTCGCCTTTCTTCGCAAGGCCGAACGAATGGAGGTCATGCCCTACGTCCACGCAGGCTGGATCGGCGCTCTGCTCGCGGGCTTCCTGACCTGGGTTGTCGCGACCTGGGTGATCGGCATCAGCGGCGCCAGCCGCGAATTGACCGAAGGGTTCGGGTCGATCTTTGCCGCGGTGGTGCTGCTGTCGGTCGCCATCTGGATGCACGGCAAGGCGCAGGCGGATCAGTGGCAGCGGTATATCCGCGAGAGGATGTCGAAAGCGCTGTCCGGAGGATCGGCCCGGCTTTTGTTCGTCCTAGCGTTCGTCGTCGTGTATCGGGAAGTGTTCGAGACCATCCTGTTCTCCGCGGCGCTCTGGCATCAGGGAAACGGCGGCGCGATTTTCGCCGGCGCGCTCAGTGCCTGTATCGCGCTGACGATCATGGCCTGGGCGATGCTGCGCTACAGCAGCCGACTGCCCATCGGCAAGTTCTTCATCTACAGCTCTTGGCTCATGGCGGTCCTCACGGGGAAAGGGAATCTCCGCGCTACAGGAAGCGGGCATCGTGGGCATCTCGCCGTTGCACGCGGTGCCGCGCCTCTCGCTCGTCGGTTTCTTTCCGACCACAGAGACCGTCGCCGCTCAGATCGTCATGATAGTGGCACTGGCCCTCGGATTCGCCCTCAATCGACGTAAAGTCTAGGCGCTTTGCGCCGTTGCCGGCGCCGCGAATAACGCGGGAAAGTACCGGCTGCGCATCCGTTCCGCGTAGTCCGTGCAGCCCGGCTGCGATCGCTGATTCAGAGGCAGCTGCGCGGGTCCTAAGGCCACCGAGGATGCAGGTCGTCGAGCACATAGGCGTGCGCATGCATCGAAGGCTGTCCGCGCAAATGAGGGTGATCGGGCGGTACTTCGGGATGGTCGTGAGGAATGGGGTCTGGCTCGGCGACCGGCCAAAAATAGAACGCCAGCACGACGCCGCTCAACGTCAGGGTTGCGAGTACCAAAGCGGTCGGCGCGATCCCGGCGGACAAGCCAAGCCATCCAGCAAGTGGGTACGTCAGCAGCCAACATAGGTGGGACAACGCGAACTGAGCAGCGAATACGGCGGGCCGGTCCGCAGCGCCGGCCGACCGGCGCAGTAGGCGCCCGGCGGGTGTCATCACACCGGAGTAGCCGATCCCCAATAGCACCCATGTCGGCAGAAGCGCGTACCTGACGACCTCGTTTCCATAGATCACCATGATCGCGCCGAAGGCGGCCAGCACTGCAGCCAGCATTTCCGCCGACGAGAGCATGATCCTTCGGTCGGGCAGCCGGTCGAGCAGGCGAGGCAGCAAGAGGGCCGCCGCCATGGAGCCGCCGCCGAAGCAGGCGAGTGCGACCGCGACGTTGCCGTCCGTTCCGCCCAGCGCCCCCTTCACCAGGACGACCGTATTGACGAACACCATCGATCCCGCTGCGGCCACGGACAGGTTGAGCGCCAGCAAGCCCCGCAAGCGGGGCGCCGCCAGGTAGATCCGCATGCCGCCCGTCGTATCTTCGTAGAAGCCGCGGCGGGGACGGGTTGCCGCCGCTTGCGGAATCGTTACCGAGACCACCAGCGCGGCCGAGCAGAAGAAGCCGATCACGGTTCCGAAGAAAAGCCAGTTGAAGGTGACCAGGGTCAGCAAGGCGGCCGCAAGCGTCGGGCTTAGAAGACTTTCCAGGTCATACGCCAGGCGGGACAGAGAAAGCGCCCGCGTGTAGTCGCGCTCCTCCGGAAGCACGTCCGGGATGGTCGCCTGGAATGTCGGAGTGAAGGCGGCAGACGCGGACTGCAGCACGAAAATGAGGACGTAGACCTCCCAGACCTGGTCGATGAAGGGCAGCGCGATCGCGACCCCGGCACGGGTCAGGTCCATCGCCACCAGGAAGGTCCGACGCGGGAGGCGGCCGGCGAGACCGCCTACGACCGGCGCGACGAGCACGTAGGCGACCATCTTGATGGCGAGCGCCGTTCCCAGCACCGCCCCGGCGTTCTCGCCGGCGATACGGAACGCCAGCAATCCCAGCGCTACGGTCATCAGCCCCGTCCCGATCAACGCGATGACCTGGGCGGCGAACAGATGGCGGTAGGTGCGGTTAGCAAGGACTGACAGCATGGGCCGTTACTCCGCTGCGCGGTCGTGGATAAGGGGCGCGACCGAGCCGCTGCGCTTGTCCGCCGCGGCGGGGACGACGAATCGGGCGTACAGTGCGGGTAGAACGACCAGCGTGAGCAGGGTCGCGGTCAGGAGCCCGCCGATCACGACGGTCGCCAGCGGCTTCTGGACCTCGGCTCCCGTGTCGGTCGCCAGCGCCATCGGTAAGAATCCGAGCGAGGCGACGAGTGCGGTCATCGCGACGGGTCGAAAGCGGGTCAGCGCCCCCTCGCGGATCGCGGTTCTTGGATCTACCCCCTCGAGGATGAGCCGCCGGATCTGTGTCAGCATGACCAGACCATTCAGCACGGCCACGCCGGACAACGCGATGAAGCCGACGGCCGCCGAGATCGAGAACGGCATGCCGCGAAGCCAGAGCGCGGCTATCCCGCCGGTCAGCGCCAGTGGAACCGCGCTGAAGACGAGTGCGGCGTCCCGTGCCGAGCCGAGCGCTCCGAACAACAGCATGAAGATCAGCGCGAAAACGCCGGGCACGACGAAGACGAGGCGCTGGCGCGCGACCGCGAAGTTCTCGAACTGGCCGCCCCAGGCAAGATAGCTGCCCGGCGGCAGCTTCACCTGTTCGGCGACCTTCGCCTGCGCCTCCGTTGCCACCGAGCCGATGTCCCGACCCCGGATCTCGGCCGTTGCCACTACGCGGCGCTTGCCGTTCTCGCGACTGATCTGGTTGTAGCCGACGGTCTGTTCGAACGAAGCTACCGTCCGGAGCGGGATCGACGCTGCGGGCGCGTTCGGATTCGCGTTCGGGAGCGAGAGTGGGAGCTCCTCGAGCGCCGGAATGCTGTCGCGCAGATCGTCCGGAAGCCGCACGACGATCTTGAAGCGGCGGTCGCCCTCGAAGACGAGACCGGCGTCGGTGCCGCCGATCGCGGTCGCGATCAGGTCCTGCACCGAGGCCAAGCTCAGGCCCCGCCGCGCGATCTCGCCCTTGTCGATATTGATGTCGAGGAACGGAAGACCGCTCGTCTGCTCGGTCTTCACGTTCTCAGCGCCGGCGATCTTGCGGATGACCTCGGCGATCTGGCCGGCGGTCTTTTGCATCCGCTCGAAGTCGTCGCCGAAGACCTTGACGGCCAGATCCTCTCGGACGCCGGCGATGAGTTCGTTGAAGCGCATCTCGATCGGCTGGGAGAAGCCGACCTTGTTGCCAGGAAGCTTCGCGGTCACCTCCTCGATCTTCTTGATCAGATCTTCCTTCGTCATCGAAGGATCGGCCCATTCCTCCTGCGGCTTGACGATGATGTAGGTGTCGGACGCCGACGGCGGCATCGGGTCTGCGGCAAGATCGGGCGTGCCGGTGCGCGAGAAGACGAACGAGACCTCCTCCAGGGTGCTGATCTGGCGCTCGATAAGAAGCTGCATCCTCTGAGACTGCGCGAGCGCCGTAGACGGCACGCGCTTCACCTCCATGACGATGTTCTTCTCGTCGAGCGTCGGGGTGAATTCCTGGCCGAGACGCGTGAACAGGAGCGCCGCGCCGACGAAGAGAAGGCCTGCAGCAACGACTACGGGGAGCGGCCTTGCGATCGATCCGGCGAGGAGCGGGGCGTACCAGCGCTTCAGCGTTCGGACGATAACGTTCTCGCGCTCCATGACGCGCCCGCGTATCGCGATGGCGACGGCCGCGGGGACGAACGTCAGCGACACGACGAAGGCTACGGCCAGCGCGATCATCACGGTGAGCGCCATGGGTTCGAAGGTCTTTCCCTCGACGCCGGAGAATGCGAGCAGGGGCGTGTAGACCAGGATGATGATGATCTGGCCGAACACGGAAGGACGGATCATCTCGACGGTGGACGCCGTCACGGTGTCCAGACGTTCCTGCAGCGCCAGCCCGCGGCCAAGCTCACGCTGGCGCTCGGCAAGGTGCCGGAGGCTGTTCTCCGCGATGATGACGGCGCCGTCGACGATGAGGCCAAAGTCGAGCGCACCGAGGCTCATGAGGTTCGCGCTGATCCGCCCCTGCAGCATCCCGCTCGCGGTGACGAGCATCGTGACCGGGATGACGAGGGCGGTGACCAGCGCGGCGCGGAAGTTTCCGAGCAGGACGAAGAGCACGGCGATCACCAGGAGGGCGCCTTCGGCGAGGTTCTTGGCGACCGTCTGGATGGTGGCGTCGACCAGTTGCGTGCGATTGAGGACCGTGTGGGCGTAGATCCCCGGTGGTAACGTCCTGCCGATCGCCTTGATCTTGGCGTCCGCCGCGGCTGCCACGGTCCGGCTGTTGCCACCGATCAGCATCAGCGCGGTGCCGAGCACGACCTCGCGCCCGTCGACGCTCGCGCTGCCGGTCCGGAGCTCCTTTCCGATTGCGACCTCGGCGACGTCCCTGACGCGGACCGGCACGCCGCCACGCGTCGCGACGACGATGTTTTCGATGTCTTCCAGGTTCTCGACGCGGCCCGCGGCGCGCACGACGTACCCTTCGCCGTTCTGCTCGATGTAGTTCGCGCCGCGGCTGGCGTTGTTGGCCTCGATCGCTTCGACGATCTGCTTCAAGGACAACCCGTAGCCGACGAGCTTCGCCGGATCAGGCTGCACCTGGTACTGTTTGACGAAGCCGCCGATGGCATCGGCGCCGGCGACGCCGGGTACTGTCTTCATCTGCGGCCGGACGATCCAGTCCTGCACGGTCCGAAGGTAGACGGTGCGCTGGAAGTCATCGGTCAGCCGCTCGCCCTCCGGAGTGAGGTAACTGCCATCGGTCTGCCAGCCGGGCTTTCCATCGCGGACAGGTACGGACGCGCCAGGCTTTTCGTATTCCACGGCCCACCAGTAGATCTCGCCGAGGCCCGTCGAGACCGGTCCCATCCGGATGTCGACACCTGGGGGCATATCGGTCTTGGCTTCGCTGATACGCTCGGCGACGAGTTGCCGCGCGAAATAGATGTTGGTCCGGTCGGCGAAGACGGCGGTGATCTGCGCGAAGCCGTTGCGCGAGAAAGAGCGCGTCGATTCCAGACCGGGCATGCCGGCGAGCGCCGTCTCCAGCGTGACGGTGACCTGCTTCTCGATCTCGACCGGCGTCATGGCCGGGGCCACGGCGTTGACCTGTACCTGGACGTTCGTAACGTCGGGCACGGCGTCGATCGGGAGCTTTGTCAGTGACCAGAAGCCGGACGCAGCCGCGGCCAAGGCGATCAACACGACCAGCCATCTCCGGCGGACTGAGAATTCTACGATGCGTTCGATCATCGCTCAGTCCTCGTCGCCGGGCTTGGATACCTCCGCCTTGAGCGGGAACGTGTTCGAGGCGGCGACGGTCTCGCCGGCGGCCAAACCAGAGACCACCTCGACGACCGGTCCGTCTCGTCCGCCGAGCACGACGTTGCGGGTTTCGAAACCTTCCTTGGTCCGGACGAAAACGGTTTTGCGACCGTCAAGGGTCTGGAGGGCGGCAAAGGGGATGGTGACCGCCGCATCATGGCTTTCGACTGCGATCTTGGCCGTGACGAAGGAGCCGGGACGCCATCGGCCGCCGGCATTGTCGAGCGAGACCACGACGCGGGCCGTGCGGGTATCCTTGTCCAGCAGGGGGCTGACGAACGTGATCTTGCCCGAGCCGGCCTCCGTGATCCCACGCACGGCCACGGCCACATCCTGGCCCTCCCTGACCAGGGGCAGGTCGGTCGCCGAGACCGCCAGGTCGACCCAAACGCGGCTGAGGTCGACGATGACGAAGAGCTCGGTCTCCAGGCTGTCCCGTCCGACCGCGGTGCCGAGCTCGACCTTTCGCTCGACGATACGCCCGGAGATAGGGGCGCGGACGTTTTGGCTGCGCAGCGTCCCATCAGGCGCCTGCGGCAGCCCGGAGACCTCCGCATCGCTGATGCCGAGCGCCATCAGCTTCTGACGAGCGATGCCGAAGCGCATCTCGGTCTGCGCCGCCGCGTTGCGCGACTTGATGTACTGCTGCTCGGGAACGGCGCGGCCTTCCCACAGCGACTTGTCGCGCGCCGTGAGGTCTTGCTGCAGTTCGTTCGAGAGTTTGGCGGAGAGATACTCGCTCTTGGCGTCGGCGACCTCGCGGCTCTCCAGAACGCCGAGGACTTCGTCCTTCTGAACGTCGTCGCCGATGTTCTTCCGCAGATCAGCGACGGTTCCGGACACCTTGATCGAGACGTGCGCCACCCGGCCGGCGTCTGGGACGATCGTCCCCGGCACCGTCAGCCGTTTAGCGATCGAGGCTGGTCCCGCCTGTCGGAGTTCGATTCCTGACAGCCGGATGCGGTCGTCGTCCATGACGATGACCGCCGGCTTCGCGGAATCCACCTGCGCCCTCGTCGGCACGATGGTGCCGGCCGCGGCAATCGTCGCGAGGAGGACCATGCAGGCCGTCCGTATACCCGGGATCATCTTTTTCCTTCCTACAGGTAGCGCGAGATCGCCTTGAATTCGGCGAGGACGCTCTTGGTCGACTTGCCCGATATGCCGTTGGCGGCGGCGTCCAAGCAGTTGTCGACGTGATCGTGGATCAGGGTTTTCTTCGCCTCGGCGATCGCCTTCTCGACGGCGTGGAGCTGCTGCGCCAGGTCGAGACACGGTCGGCCTTCGGCGAGCATCGCGATCACCTTTTGGAGATGCCCGTCGGCCCGCTTCAGCCTTTTGACGATCTCCGGGTGACTTTCGTGGACGTGATCCTTGCTACTCATGGTCCGAACCCTCCTATCCCCTGGGAGGGGATACTCCTCGCCAGCGGTTCCGGCAACCGCTCGGGGGGGAGGCGCGGCACGCGAATCGACGCCCACCGCGACCCTAAAGGATCTCAGCCGCTATAACCGGACCTTTTGCGAAGGCTCGTCTCGCTGCAAAGCGACGAGTGCCGTTGAATTGCACTCGAACTGCGCGACGAGATGGGTCCGCTCCTATTCGCCATCCGAACCAACGCCGCTGAAATACCGGAAGAGGCCGCAAGCGACGGCTGCGGCGCCGGCGCGCCCGTCCAGGGGGCGTGGTCGAGGCGGCGGAGGCGCTTCAGCAGGCGAACATGCGCATTGTGCAGGGATTGAGCCCGCTCTACCTTGCTGAGCTCGGCCTATCCGGAACTATCGAGGCGCTGTCGCGCGACACCGACCAGCAGGCTCCCAGGTTACGCATTCGATCACGGCTTGAAGGTCCTTTCGACGTTCTCGACAACCTACTGTTGCAGACCGTCTATCGGCTCATTCAGGAAACATCACCAATGTGCTCAGGCACGCCCGAGCGTGGTGGATGTCGAGTGACGATCGAGGAGGGCTAATCTGTTGATCGAAATCGCGGATGATGGGCGAATGACGCCCAATCTACCGTCTTCGCATCTTTGGGGTCCTCCCAAATTTCTTGCGCGAAGACGACAAGAACGAACTCAGAAAGCTGGCCCCGGCGAAGATCTTTAGGCCCGCAGGCTCTCTGCCGCTTCCGACATAATGCGGCTCGACGGAAGGTGACCCTCATGTTAGGTAGCCACGTCGTCTTTACCAAGAGCGTGATCATTGTCCGGTTGTCAGGTCATAACGGGAACCCAGCGCGTTTCTGCGTTTCGCGGGGTCGTGTCCGCTCTCCTGACCATGGCGTACCTCCTGCCCGGCATTCTGCACGGATTCGTTGATGTCGACGTCGCCGATCGCTACGGATCCTCCACGACGATCTTCTTGATGGATGGGAAAAGCTCCCAATCGTCCGAACGGGGCTTGGTGGCCGATCACCACTGTCACGGTTGCTTTTCGGTGTCGGTCCCTGCGCCCGCGCAACAGGCTGAACTCGCCCCGGGTTTGAAGGTCGCGGAGTTGCCGAAATCGGCGGCTCCTTTGTACGGCAATGTTCGCGGTCTTGATCCGCCCCCGCCGAAGTCTCTGACCTGAAGCGAACGACGCGGACGCATCGCGCGCCCGTCTCCGTGTTTCGTCGAATTCCCTCGCGCGCTTTCACGGCGCGCGATGCTGTCATCCCTCTATTTTAGCATGTCGACGCCGTCGCTCGCAAAGCCTTCGCGAACCGAGTTGCTGTGACGGCGAGCGCGCAGGCGATCTTGATCGACAATGGATTTTTCAGAAACTGCTCTTATGAGGCCCTTCCGTTTTGTCGGGCCCTCGGCGGCACATCGAATGGAATTAAGGGATCGCGCTATGGAAACCAAGCAAGTTGAAGACCCGCAGACCTCGGCGTCGGACAACCTCTTGCAGCGATTGTCTTGGGAAGTGAAGCAAATTCACGGTTGTCTAAGCGAAGTGCAGAAGTTCTGGGCGACCCGGGTGGGCGTCACTTTGTCTCAATGGAACATTCTCATGGCGATATCGCATCTTGCGGGCGACGAGGGTGTCCGGGTTAACGTGGTGTCGGAGAAGCTCTCCGTAGACGCCTCATTCGTCACCGCCCAGTCGCAGTTGCTTGAGTCCAAGGGACTGATCTGCCGCAAGCCGAGCGCGATCGATCGCCGGGTCGTCCTCCTCGCGATCTCGAGCAAGGCTCAATGGCAGATAGAAGAACTGTCTGGCTCCATGAACGCTGTGAATGCGTATGTTGCCAATAACGCGAGCGGCAAGGCGCGCCGGCTTCTAACAGAACTCGAGGAGCTGAAAAGCGTCCTCAAGCGCGCGGAGCTTCTGACGGCTTCGGACGCGCTCCGCCATTGGCCACGCGGTCGCGACACTGCATGAAGTTTCTATCGAAATTGGTCGTGGCGTTGCTTAAGCCGCTCTACTACCGCTTCGCCGCTGCAATGATGCGCGACACGACATGGCAAGAGCCGTTGTTCGACTTGATGTCTCCGAAGCTCGGAGAGCGCCTCTTGGCGTTCGGACCGGGAAGTGCAGCGACCGCGATCGCGCTTGCGGAACGGTTCACCGAGCTCAGCATCGTGGTAGCGGATCCCGATCCATCGATCGTGCGCAAGTCAAGACGCGTTATCGAAAAACAGCAAATTCCGAATGTTACGTTCATCGACGCACCTTCCATTGCCGCCCTCCCGGTTCACACCGGCTGCTTCGACCGCGCGATGTGCATACTGTCCTTTCACCTACGAACTCCCGACGAAAAAATCGCCTTGGCGAAGGAGGCTTTCCGAATCCTGCGCCGTGGAGGAGTATTCTACGTTGCGGACTATGACCGACCGACGATCCGCGAAGAACGCATCGTGCTCAACATCGCAGCACAGATTTCAAGCAGGAATGCGGTTCAGTCTCACGTCGACGGCACATGGGGCCAGCTCCTGAAAAAAGCTGGGTTTGCCGGGGGCAAAACACAGTCGTCGCATTCCGTACGGATCGGACGGATTGCCGTGATTTTTTTCAGGAAGCCCTAAGGGTACCCCCGATGACGACCGAGTGCGGCATGCCGCCGATGCCTTCTCGAGCCACGCGATCCGGACCAGGCGCGGGCGCGCCTTGCTTTCCGTCCGAATTGGGAACTGCGCCGCGGAGTCTCGACTTGGGACAGGCTCGCGTGCCCGTCCGAGACTAGGGCGATCGGAAGTTACGAGTAACCCGCAACAAATGTTTGGGATTGTTACATTGTTGCGGGTCGACCTGAGCAGCGTGCCCATGCTACCTATCAACTCGCAAACGTAGACCGTGGTCATTGATGATCGATCGGACAAGATCTGGAATGAGGCATATCCCTGCTTTGCGCGGGATTGTGTCCGTATTTCTGATCGTGACGTATCTGATGTCGGGTGCGCTGCATCGCTGTCTCGACCTTGACGTGACCAATCCGACCGGTTCCCCGGTGGTTTGGATGGTCGACACCAAGTCCGACAGCGGCCCTGAGACCGGCGTCATCATCGACCATCACTGCCATGGCTGTTTCGCGGTTTCCGTCGCAGCGCCCCCGCAGCAGGTCATGACCGTGATGGAACCCAAGCTGGCGGTCCTCATCCGGTCGACGGCCCCTTTAACAGACACTGTCCGAGGTCTCGATCCACCGCCGCCGAAGTTCCTGACCTGAAAATGACCGCTGGGCGCATCGCGCTCTGATTCCGTCTTTCGTCAGGTTTTCATCATGTTTTCAAGGTGCGTCACGCGTTTCGCGTGCGCGACGGCGTTGCTGGTCAGTCCTTGGCTGACGGCGGCGTCGCATTCGCAGACCCTCAATCTTGGGGCGGCGCTGCAGCGCGCGCTCGCGACCAGCCCCCGCCTGACTACCGCAGAGCGCGACGTCGGTATCGCGACCGGCCAGCGCATCCAGGCGGGCGCGCTGCTCAATCCGGAACTATCCTACGAACAGGACAACTCGTTCGGATCGGGCATCTACCGTGGCACCAAGTCGGCCGAGACGACGCTGCAGATCAGCCAGCTCTTCGAGTTGTTCGGCAAGCGCGAGGCCCGGATCGCCGCCGGCCAGGCGGGCGTCGAGGGGGCGACGATCGAGCGCAAGGCGGTGCGCCTGCAGATCCTGTCGGAGACCGCTATCGCCTTCCTGAACGTGCTCGGCCTGCAGCGGCGGATCCAAATATTGGACGAGCAGGTCGCCGCTCTCGAGCGCCTGACCCCGTTGCTTCAGCGCCGGGTGGACGCCGGCGCATCGTCGCCCGCCGAGACCGGCCGCGCCGAGGTCGCCGCCGCCCTGGTGAAGGCCGATCGCGAGCGCACCAAGGCCAGCCTGTCCAGTGCCCGTCGCGAGCTGGGGGTGCTCATAGGGGAGACGTCGCCGAAGTTCGCCAGCGTCTCTGGACGGCTGGATGCCACCACTCGGGCGCCGTCGTTTCAGGCGGTGATCGCGGCCATCGACGCGAACCCGCAATTGGCGAGATGGAATGCGATCTACGCCCAGCGCAACGCCGAACTTCTTCTGGCGCGGCTGAAGCCTTACCCCGACGTCCGCCTGGCAGCCGGCTGGCGCCATTTCAACGAAACCAACGACGACGCCGTTCGGTTGACCTTGTCGGTCCCGATCCCGGTATTCGATCAGAACCAGGGCAACATCCTCTCGGCGCAGGAAAGCCTCGCCAAGACGCGGGCCGAGCGCGAGGCGAACCGCAATACGCTGATCGTCGTCGCGGGGCGGGCGTACGACACGGTCCAGGGCTCGCTGCGGGAACTCGCGATCCTACGCGAGTCCGGCATACCGAAAGCCCAGGCGGCCGCCAACGAGATCGAGCAAGGCTACGGCGCAGGGCGCTTCACCCTGCTCGAAGTGCTCGACGCGCAGGCCAACGTCACCCAGGCTCGTCTGCGCGAGCAGGAAGCGCTGCAGAATTATCACGTCGCCGTTGCCACAATCGAAGGCCTGGTTGGCAATCCCTTCGCTCTGGCGCGGGGGAGCGCACGATGAGAACTTCGAGCGCAATCGTCCTTGCACTGGTCGCTGCCGCCGCCGGCGCCCACGGGTACCGCTGGCTGACGCCCAAAGACGCGCCCGCCGCGACGCAGCAGGTCGCGAAGCAGGATGGCAAGGACGAGAAAGCCGGCAACGAGCACGCCGAGAAGGACGAACACGGCGCCGACCGCATCGTGATCAGCGACGTCAAATTGGCGGCTGCCGGCGCTGCCTTCGCCGAGGCGGGACCGGCGACCCTGACCGAAACCCTCTCGTTCAACGGCGTGCTGCGAGCCAACCAGGAGACGGTGGTCCAGGTCACCCCGCGCTTCCCGGGGATCGCACGTGCGATCAAGAAGCGGATCGGCGACACCATCGGCAAGGACGATCTGCTGGCGTCCATCGAGAGCAATCAGAGCCTCACGGTGTACGACCTGAAGGCGCCCATCGGGGGAACCGTGATCGATCGCCAGATCTCGCTCGGCGAGTACGTCTCCGAGCAGAAGCCCGCCTTCGTCGTGGCTGACCTGTCGACGATCTGGGTGGACCTTTCGATCTACCGTCAGGATCTCAGGCGGGTGCGGATCGGGGACGAGGTTCTGATCGATCCGGACGATGGGGCCGGCGACATCAAAGGGTCGATCTCCTACGTCGCGCCCGTCGGCGCCAGCGAGACCCAGACGGCGATCGCCCGCGTGGTCCTGCAGAATCCCCACGGACGTCTTCGCCCAGGTCTGTTCGTGACCGCCCGGTTGATCCTGGCCGAGCGGAAGGTGCCGGTCGCGGTGCACGCCGGCGCGATCCAGACGTTCGAGAACAAGACGGTCGTGTTCGTGCGCGAAGGCGACGACAAGCTCGAGGCGCGCCCGGTCGAGCTCGGGGATTCCGATCAGAAATTCGTGGAGATCCGTGCCGGCATATCGCCGGGAGAGAGGTACGTCGCCGAAAACTCGTTCGTCGTGAAGGCCGAGATGGGCAAGGGGGAGGCCGAGCATGATTGAGCGCATCATCGAATTCTCCATCCGCCAGCGCTGGTTGGTGATCCTGTTCGTGCTCGGGCTTCTGGCGTTCGGCGGCTGGAATTTCACGCGGCTGCCGATCGACGCCGTGCCGGACATCACCAACGTCCAGGTGCAGATCAACACGCAGGCGCCGGGCTTTTCTCCGCTGGAGACGGAGCAGCGCATCACCTTCCCGGTCGAGACGGCAATGGGAGGACTACCCAAGCTGGAATACACCCGCTCCCTGTCGCGCTATGGCCTCAGCCAGGTGACCGTCGTCTTCCATGACGGCACAGACATCTACTTCGCGCGCCAGCTCGTCAACGAGCGGATCCAACAGGTCAAGGATCAGCTTCCCGCCGGCGTCGAGGTCGCCATGGGTCCTGTTGCGACGGGCCTTGGCGAAATCTTCCTCTACACTGTCGAAGCGAAGCAGGGCTGGAAGGCGCCGGGCGGCAAGGAGTTCACGCCGAGTGATCTTCGGACGATCCAGGACTGGATCATCAAGCCGCAACTCCGGAACGTGCCCGGCGTGATCGAGGTCAACACGATCGGTGGGTTCGAGCGTCAGTTCCATGTGCTGCCGGACCCCGGTAAACTGATGGCTTACAAGCTCGGCTTCCGCGACGTGATGACCGCGCTTGCAGCCAACAACGCCAACGTCGGCGCGGGCTACATCGAGAAGAACGGCGAACAGTACCTGGTCCGGACCCCCGGGCAGGTCGCCAACATCGCCGAAATAGAGGACATCGTCATCGGCTCGCGCGGCGGTGTGCCGGTCAGGATCAAGGACGTGGCGCAGGTCACCGAAGGGAAAGACCTGCGCACGGGCGCTGCGACGCTGAACGGCAAGGAGACGGTGCTCGGCACCGCCATGCTGTTGATCGGCGAAAACAGCCGCGCCGTCGCACAGCGGGTTTCAGCCAAGCTGAACGATATCGCCAAGTCACTCCCCGAAGGCGTCGTCGCCCGCACCGTCTACGACCGGACCCACCTCGTCGAGGCGACGGTCAAGACGGTCGAGAAGAACCTCGTCGAGGGCGCGATTCTCGTCATCGCCGTTCTCTTCCTGATCCTCGGGAATTTCCGTGCAGCGCTGGTGACCGCCTGCGTCATTCCGCTGTCGATGGCGATGACGGTCACCGGCATGGTCGAGACCAAGGTCAGCGCCAACCTGATGAGCCTGGGTGCAATCGACTTCGGCATCATCGTGGACGGCGCGGTCATCATCGTCGAGAACTGTCTCCGGCTGCTCGCCGAAGCGCAGCATGAGAAGGGCCGGCTGCTGAACCTAAGGGAGCGGTTGGACACGATCCGTCGCGGCTCTGCCGAAGTCATCAAGCCCAGCCTGTTCGGAACGCTCATCATCGCGGTCGTGTACCTGCCGGTCCTGACGCTCACGGGCGTCGAAGGCAAGATGTTCACGCCGATGGCGCTGACCGTCCTGATGGCGCTTGCCGCCGCCGCCATGTTTTCGATCACCTTCGTGCCCGCCGCCGTCGCCATCGTCGTCACCGGCAAGGTATCGGAGAAGGAGAACCTCTTCATGCGCGCCGCCAAGCGCGTCTACCTGCCGCTTCTGGACCGGGCGATCGCATTCCGCGGCATCGTGGCGTTCGCGGCGGTCGTGATCGTAGGCGCCAGCGTGTTCGCGGCGACCCGCATGGGTGGCGAGTTCATCCCGAGCCTCGATGAGGGCGACGTCGCTCTGGCCGCGATCCGGATCCCTGGAACGAGCCTGACACAGTCGCTCGAGCTGCAGATGGCGCTCGAGAAGCGAATTCAGCAACTGCCCGAGGTGAAGGAGTTCTTCGCGCGTACGGGCACCGCCGAAGTCGCCACCGATCCGATGCCCCCGTCGATTTCCGACGGCTACATCATGCTCAAGCCGCGCAGCGAGTGGCCTGACCCCGAGAAACCGAAAGCGGAACTGGTCGAGGAGATCGAGAACGCGGCCAACGACATTCCGGGCAGCAACTACGAAGTCTCCCAGCCGATCCAGTTGCGCGTCAACGAATTGATCTCGGGCGTGCGCAGCGACGTCGGCGTCAAGATCTTCGGCGACGATCTCGACGTGCTTCAGGGGGCTGCCAAGCAGGTCCAAGGGGTGATCCAGGGCATCCGCGGGGCGACCGACGTGAAGACCGAACAGGTCGCAGGTCTGCCGATCCTCACCGTCAAGCTCGACCGCCGCGCCCTGTCGCGGTACGGGCTCAGCGTCGGCGACGTCCAGAACATCGTGGAGATCGCCGTCGGCGGAAAGAGCGTCGGCAAGCTGTTCGAAGGCGACCGGCGGTTCGACATCGTCGTGCGCCTTCCGGAGCGCCTGCGCGGCAATATCGAGGCGATCCGTGCCATCCCGATTCCGCTGCCTGCGGAGGAGCCCGGCGCGCCGGCGGTCACCAAGACCGCCTGGTCGGGGACGCCCGCGGCGCAGCCCCGCTACGTGCCGCTGTCGTCGGTCGCGACCGTCGATTCCGCGCCCGGCCCGAACCAGATCAGCCGCGAGAACGGCAAGCGCCGGATCGTGGTGACGGCGAACGTCCGCGAGCGCGATCTCGGCTCGTTCGTGTCCGAGGCGCAGGATGCCGTGACTCAGAAGGTCAAGCTCCCGGCCGGCTACTGGATCGGCTGGGGCGGTCAGTTCGAGCAACTGGTCTCGGCAACCAAGCGGCTCACCATCGTCGTTCCGGTGGCGCTGCTGCTGGTGCTGCTGCTGCTGTTCATGAGTTTCGGGTCTGTCGCCGACGCGCTTCTGGTGTTCAGCGGAGTCCCGCTGGCGCTCACCGGCGGCGTCCTGGCGCTGCTGTTGCGGGGCATTCCGCTGTCGATCAGCGCCGGCGTCGGTTTCATCGCGCTTTCCGGCGTCGCCGTCCTCAACGGTCTCGTCATCATCGCCTTCATCGAGCGGCTCAGACACGAAGGGAAACCGGTGCTGGAGGCCGTCCATGAAGGCGCGGTGACCCGGCTGCGGCCGGTACTGATGACGGCGTTAGTGGCTTCGCTCGGCTTCGTTCCGATGGCCATCGCGACGGGTGCCGGTGCCGAAGTGCAGAGGCCGCTGGCGACCGTCGTCATCGGTGGCATCATCTCCTCGACGATCTTGACGCTGCTGGTGTTACCGGCCCTCTACGTGCTGTTCAGGAAGGACTCCGAGCCGGCGCCGGCGCCCGAGGAGGCGGTATGAAACATAGATCGCGGCAGACCATGGCAAGGGCGGCACGATGACACGTCCAAACGCACGAAACGAGGATGGCTCGACGGCTGCCTCGCAGGCGATCACCACGCGCCTGCAGGTGCAGGGAATGGACTGCGCGAGCTGCGCGATCAAGATCGAGAACGCGCTGAACCGGATGCCCGGAGTGCGTACCGTGGATGTCTCGGTCTCCCGCGGCACGGTCACGGTGAGGCACGACAACGCAAACTCTGCAGAGATGACGAGCAAGATCTCGTCGCTCGGATATACGGTCGCGGAGAGCGACCAGGCAAGCGCCCGTGAGCATTCCCCGATCGAGTCCGAAGAACGAACCGGTCCTTCACGGGGTCAAGATCATGATCGCGAGCCAAGCGACAGGCCATGGTGGCAGACCGGAAAGGCCCGCCTGACGATCGCATCGGGTGTGGCGCTCGCGGTTGCTTTCGCGGTCGGGAAGAGCGTGCCCGCGTTTGAGCGCTGGGCCTTTTTGCTGGCGATGATGGTCGGTCTCGTCCCGATCGCCAAGCGGGCCTTCTCGGCGGCCATGGCGGGGACACCGTTCTCGATCGAGACGCTGATGACGATTGCGGCGGTCGGAGCGGTCTTCATCGGCGCGACCGAAGAAGCGGCTACGGTGGTTCTGTTGTTCCTGATTGGCGAGCTTCTGGAGGGCGTGGCGGCCAGCCGGGCGCGCGCCAGCATCCAGGGTCTGACGAAGCTTGTACCCAAGACCGCGCGCCTCGAGGACAGCGAGGGCCGGGTGAGCGAGGTCGAGGCCGACACGTTGTTAGTCGGCGCGGTGATCCAGGTGCGTCCCGGCGATCGGATCCCGGCCGATGGGGTCATCGTCTCCGGAGAGAGCGCCATCGACGAGTCCCCCATCAACGGGGAAAGCAATCCCGTCCGAAAGGGGCGGGACGAGAACGTGTTCGCCGGGACTGTCAATGGAGACGGCCTGGTCAAGGTCCGCGTGACGGCCGCTGCGGCGGACAACACCATCGCCCGCGTGGTCAAGCTGGTCGAGGAGGCGCAGGAGTCGAAGGCCCCGACCGAGCGGTTCATCGATCGGTTTTCCCGGTACTACACGCCGGGCGTTGTAGTGGTCGCAGCACTCGTTGCGATTCTGCCGCCGCTGCTGTTTGGCGGAGACTGGAACGGGTGGATCTACAAGGGCCTCGCCGTCCTGTTGATAGGATGCCCGTGCGCGCTGGTCATCTCGACCCCGGCGGCCATCGCCGCCAGCCTTGCGGCGGGTGCCCGGCGAGGGTTGCTCCTGAAAGGGGGCGCCGTGCTCGAGAAGGTCGGCAAGGTCACCGCAGTGGGGCTCGACAAGACCGGCACGCTCACCGCCGGCAAGCCCCAGGTCACCGACATCGTCGGTTTCGGCCGCAGCGAGGGCGACGTGTTGCGCTTCGCGGCCGCGCTGGAATTGGGGTCGAGCCATCCGCTCGCAACCGCCATCCTGTCCAAGGCGGCGGAGCAACGGACGCAAATCCCGCCGACCTCGGAAGCCTCGGCCATCGGCGGCAAGGGCGTGCGGGCAATGGTGGAGGGAACGAAGGTCTTCCTCGGTTCCGCGAAAGGCGCTGCGGAGTTGGCGGCCGTCTCGGATGCCCAGCAGGCACGGATCGCTGCTCTCAATGACGAAGGCAAGACGGTCTCCCTGCTCGTCTTGGACGACAGCATAGCCGGCGCGATAGCCATGCGTGACGAGCCTCGTCCGGATGCGGAAAGGGGCCTGAAGCTGCTTGCGGAAGCCGGCATTCGGACGGTGATGCTGACCGGCGACAATCGGAGGACCGCCGATGCCATCGGCGAACAGCTCGGCATCGACGTCGAAGCGGAGCTTCTTCCAGATGACAAGCAGCGCATCATCGGCCGGCTCCAAAAGGAGGGCTTCGTTGTCGCGAAGGTTGGCGACGGCATCAACGACGCGCCGGCGCTCGCGGCCGCCGACGTCGGCATCGCCATGGGAGGCGGCACCGACATCGCCCTGGAGACCGCCGACGCCGCCGTGCTGCACGGGCGCGTGTCGGATGTCGCGGCCATGATCGTCCTGTCCAAGCGGACCATGACCAACATCCGGCAAAACATCGCGGTCGCGTTGGGACTGAAGGCGATCTTCCTCGTCTCCACCGTCGTCGGAATCACGGGCCTATGGCCGGCCATCCTCGCCGACACCGGCGCGACCGTCCTAGTGACCTTGAACGCGCTGCGTCTGCTCTCTGTCCCAAGCGGTCATGGACCATCCGACAAGGGCGCGTCCCGATGACAGCGGAGAGGGCACAAAGCGGCAGTCGCGACCTGCGCCTAGACCTCTTTCGGGGGGTGGCAAACTGGGCGATTTTCCTCGATCATGTTCCGAATAACGCGGTCGCCTGGATTACGGCTCGGAACTACGGCTTCAGCGACGCTGCAGAGTTGTTCGTGTTCGTCTCGGGCTACACGGCCGCCTTGGTGTATACCCGCATGGCGCGAGCCAGGGGTTTCCTCGCCGCCGTGGTCGGCGTTCTCGGCAGAGCCTGGCAGCTCTATATCGCCTACATTTTGCTGTTTGCCTTTTACGTGGTCACCATAGGTTACGTAGCGCAACGGTATGGGCATGCTCATCTGCTGGACGAGTTTAACATTCGGCTTCTCATCAGGGACCCCGTCGAGTTTCTGAAGCACGGCCTTCTGCTCGAATACAAGCCCCTGAATCTCGACGTCCTACCGCTCTACATCGCGTTGATGGTCGCGTTTCCGCTGCTGCTCTGGGTTCTCATCAGATGGCCGAACATCGCGCTGGTGATCTCGGCGGGCGTCTACATCGCCGCACAGGCAGGATGCAATCTACGCGCGTACCCCGCCGGTCACTGGTACTTCAATCCGTTCGCATGGCAATTTCTCTTCGTCATCGGAGCGTGGGTCGCCGTCGGAGGAGCGACCGCGGCAAGGGCGCTCATCAACTCGAAAACCACCCTCGCTGTCGCCGGTCTCTTTCTCCTGTTCGCCGCGTTCATCACACTGGCGACTCGGACCGGCCATCAGAATCTGATCCTCGATACCGTCCGCTCGACATTCATTCCGAACGACAAGACGAATCTGGCACCGTATCGCATCGTCCACTTTCTGGCGGTCGCAATCGTCATCTCGCGATTGATTCCGAAGGACGCGCCGTTCCTGTCGACGTCGTGGCTTCGGCCGCTGCGGCTGTGCGGAGAGCGCTCGCTCGAAGTCTTCTGTGCGGGCGTATTCCTCGCGTTCGTCGCTTACTTCGCGATCGACCTTGTCTCCGACTCGCTCGCCTTCCAGGTCGTCGTCAGCACCGCGGGCATCAGCATCATGATCTCCGTCGCCTATTTCAAAACCTGGGCGAGAGATTTTCGCGCTGCATTTGATCGACGACCCGTCGAGCGCGAAGCAAGTCCGCAACCAAGACTAGCACGAAGGGAACTATGAGATGGGCTTCGATCAATACCACGAACCGCCCCAGGAGCTTTCGCAAGAGGTGCGCACCTTCGCGCGGATGATCGCTTCGCTGATCGAGGAGGCCGAGGCCATCAATTGGTACGAACAGCGCATGTCAGTCGAGAAGGACAAGAAGGCGAAAGGCCATCATGGCCAACGCCCAAAAGGAGGAGTTCAAGCATTTCGGCATGAACCTGGAATTCCTTCTGCGGCGGAATAAACAGTGGCGCGAGGAGCTGAAAGGAATCCTTTTTACCGATGGCGATATCGTGAAGCAGGGCGAAAAGGCAGAGAAGGCCGCCGACTGAACTGATGATACGCCGCAGCAACTGCAATGGAACGACGTGGAGATCAACGCCGGAGGGTACTTAAAAAGGGATCGATCGAGTTCGGCAGCTCCGCCATCGATTGCTCGATCCGGAACCTCAGCGACCAAGGTGCGATGTTGGAGGTCGAAAGCCAAGTCGGCATCCCCCGCGAATTCACGCTCGTCGTACCTAAGGACGCGATACGGCGCAACTCTCGGGTCGCGTGGATCAAGGAGAAACGAAGGGGTGTGAAGTTCAAGGGGTGAGGACGGAACGGCATCGGAGGTCGCAGATGTGGAAGGACGGGCTCTTCTTGGCGCTCGGAAGTGTCTTGGGTCTGATCGCGGCAGTAGGCGTCGCCGAGGCGCGGGGCAGCATTGCCAGCGAGCGCCCTTTCGCGGCCGAGCACATCGATCTGCTTCCCCCGGACATCCGTCATGACCTGAGTCGCCTGGAGAGACAATGCGGCGGGAAAGCTGCCGCCACGCACTACTTTTCCACCACAATCGAGGCCGGCGGCCTGCATTTCAGATCGTTGCATTTCGAGAACTTCGCCTGCGAGCGGCGAGAGGCGATTTGTAGGGCGGACCGATGCCTCCATGAGGTCTATCTGGAACAGGGTGGGCATTCACGCCGGGTATTCAGCGCTTTCATCGACGACATGAAGCTGATCAACGACGGCGGGACCGCCGGGTTGGAGTTCGCGGGAGATCGGCCGGTTATTCTACGTTGGAACGGACGCACATTCGCACCCGTTCCCTTATTCGGAAAGGGTATCGAGCGGTGACATCGTCGATCATCTCGCATCTTCACTTTGGCGGCGCTGATATCTCTCTCTGGAAGAAGTTCCGGCTGTTCTTCACCGTGGGAGTCGTTGTGCTGATTCTGAGCGCGGCGAAGGTCGCGGTCCACTACTTCGGAGTCGAATTCCTCGATCTGAACGGCCTGGTGACCAGCGGCATCGGCGGCGCCGTCTTCATCGTTGGCTTTCTGCTATCGAGCATCCTTCAGGACTACAAGGAGGCCGAAAAGATTCCGGCCGATCTCAGGAATTCCATTGAGGCTATCGACGGCGACCTCGCTTGCTTCGCGCAGACCAACGATGCGTTTGAGCTACGAAAGGCTCGGCAGTTGCTGCTGGCGGTCATCGACAGGCTTCGAGATGGTCTAGGGCACGAAAACGATCACAAGGATGTTCCTCCCGCTCTCGCTGAGCTTGCCAGGTTGACGCCGATCTTGGGCCAGCTCGAGGGCATGGGCATGGCGGCGAACTTCGTCGTTCGCCTCCGGACGAATCAGGACGTTATCCGGAGAGCCTTGCTCCGGATCTACACCATTCAGCGCGTCGAGTTCGTGCCGTCCGTCCACGTTCTGGTGCAGACCCTCGTCGGATCGATAGTGCTCCTTCTGCTGCTGTTGAAGACCGAGGGCGATCCCGCATCCGCACTGCTGTTCGGTTTCATCACCTACATGTTCGTCTACGTCCTCTACCTCGTCCGGCTCCTTGAGCAGCCATTCGCCAAGGGGCACGGTTCGGTGGACGACGTCAGCTTCTTTCTGCTCGACGAGCTCGAGCGGAACCTCCGCCGATCGCTCGACGTTCCGGACGACGCCGCGCGAGAACCGGTCACGACGGGAGATTGAGACATGCACGGAGGAGGATCCGTCGGAACGGCCGGCGCAAGGCACGCGACAAAGCTCGCCTGGGCGCTCGCACTGACCGCGACATACATGATCGCGGAGGTCATCGGAGGGCTGGTGACCGGTAGCCTGGCGTTGCTCGCGGATGCAGCCCACATGCTTACCGACGTCGGTGGTCTCGCGCTGGCGCTCCTGGCGATCCGCTTTGCCGCACGCGAGGCGACGCCGCAACGCACCTTCGGCTATCTCCGGATGGAGGTCTTATCGGCATTGGCCAACGCCGTCGTGTTGCTGCTGCTGACCGTCTACATCCTGTACGAAGCCTATCAACGCTTCCTGACACCCCCCGAAGTCTTGAGCGGACCGATGCTCGTCGTGGCGGCAATCGGCCTTGCCGTCAATCTGGTCAGCATGCGGCTGCTGTCGAGCGGGTCGTCCGAAAGCCTGAACGTCAAGGGCGCGTATTTCGAGGTGCTCAGCGACATGCTCGGGTCAATCGGAGTGATCGTCGCCGCGCTGCTCATGATGTGGAAGGGGTGGGCGCTTGCCGATCCGATCATCGGAGCCGGTATCGGCCTTTTCATCGTGCCCCGGACATGGTCGCTCCTCAGCCAGGTCACCCACATCCTGATGGAGGGAACGCCTCCCAATGTCGATACCGGCGCGATCGAGAAGAAGCTGCTCGGCATTCCTGGGACCGTTGCCGTCCACGATCTTCACGTCTGGAGCGTCACGTCCGGCTTCGACGCCATGAGCTGCCATCTCGTTGTGGCAAACATGTCGACCAGTCGGGAGACGCTGCGGGCGGCCCGCAACCTCATGAAGGATGACTTCGGCATCGACCACACCACGATCCAGGTCGAGGACGAGGCCATGAGGGTGGAGGAGACCGTACTCCATGTCTGAGACGGGCCACCGCGACGCCAGGTCGGGAGGGCATGCCGGTCATGATTCTCGGCATCATGCTCATCATAGGCACGGCTCCGACCAGGACGGTCATGACCACGACCATGCCGGGCTCGGACACGTCCATGCTCCGGCGAGCTTCGGCAGGGCCTTCGCCATCGGCATCGGGCTGAACCCCGCCTTGGTCGCGGCCGAAGCCGTCTACGGCTACCTCGGAAACTCGACGGCGCTGCTGGCGGACGCCGGACACAATCTGAGTGATGTCCTTGGCCTGGTCGTGGCCTGGGCCGCATCAGTCGCCGCGAAGCGGGCGCCCAGCGGTCGCTTCACCTACGGTCTGAAGGGGGCGTCGATCCTGGCGGCGCTTGCGAACGCCGTTTTTCTTCTGGTCGCGACCGGCGCTATCGGATGGGAATCCATCCTCCGGCTGTACGAACCGGAGCCCGTCGCCGGCCTGACCGTCATGGTTGTCGCCGCGATCGGCATCGTCGTCAACGGCGCCACCGCCATGCTGTTCGCCAGCGGCCGCAAGGGCGATATCAACATCCAAGGCGCCTTTCTGCACATGGCTGGCGACGCTGCTGTTTCGGCCGGCGTCGTTGCGTCCGCCGGGCTCATTCTCTGGACCGGCTGGCTTTGGCTGGATCCCGGCATGAGCCTAGTCATCTGCGCCGTCATCCTGTGGAGCACCTGGAGCCTTCTGCGCGGCTCGGTCGCGATGTCTTTGAGCGCCGCGCCGGCCGGGACCGACATGGACGCCGTCCGCTCGTTTCTGCTGCGGCGCCCTGGCGTCTCCAAGATCCATGACCTGCACATCTGGCCGATCTCTACGACGGAAACCGCGATCACCTGTATCTGGTCATGCCCGCCGGGCATCCCGGCGACGAGTTCTTGATGGAGACGGCTCGACTGCTCCGGACGGAGCACAAGATCGGACACGCGACCCTGCAGATCGAAGTCGACGAGAACAACGAGTGCGCTTTGGCGCCTGACGAAGTGGTCTAGTGTGGACGAGGGCGAGAAGCAAGCTCGAGCGCCGTCTCAATCGACGCTTGATATCGAGATCGATGGGGTAAACCAAAGAGGGAGGGCAGCATGTCCGAACTGTCCGCACGACGGGGACTGGCGAACCGAGCCCGGTGGCTGGCTTTTTTCCTGCGAAGAATGCTGGGTAGGTGTCGATGGAAGGTTTTCGGCCAGACGATTTCCAAATTGAGTACGGCGGCTTCCGAGAAAGCCAGAGCGGCCAATGCCGGTGGCAGATTTTGCGAGCGACTGCTCGGGAGTGGCGGAAGGTCGGTCCATGTGGCTTTTTGTCTGCTGATGGTCTGTTGGCTGGTTTCGCCGACAGCCGCCCAGACCGCGCGCGAGTTCGCACGGGAAGGCTTCGCGGCAAAGGACAGGCAACAGTTTCCGCTGGCCATCCAATTGTTCAACGAAGCGATCAAGCAGGGACAATCTACTCCTGAGCAACGCGGTTTCATCCTGTACGGGCGAGGGGTGTCGTATGAGGCGCTCGGGCTGCGCGATCTTGCCTTGGGCGACCTCGACGCCGCGATAGCGCTGTTGCCAGATTTCCCGAATTCCTACGTGTATCGCGCAATAGTGTGGGGCGATCGTCGGGAATTCGAGAAGGCGCGTGACGATCTCATGCAAGCCCTTCGGCTGAACCCGACCAACGCGCTCATTCACAACAATTTGGGCTCGGTCTACGAACGCAAGGGAGAGATCGATTCGGCCATCCAAAGCTATGGGGAAGCGATCCGGCTCGATCCCAAGGCAGCACAGGCCTTCTATAACCGTGCTCACGTCTATATCGCGAAGCAGGACTATTGGGCTGCGATATCGGATTATGACCGCGCAATCGATCTGCTGCGCGACTTCGCGGATGCCTATAGCAACCGGGGTGGAATGTACCTGATGCTTGGAGAGCCGGACAAAGCGATCAAAGATTTCGGAGATGCCATCCGGCTCAACGGCACCGATCCGATCTTCTGGTCGAACAGGGCGAGCGCCTACATGACAATGGGACGCTACAAGGATGCCTTGGCGGATTTCGACCGGGCTCAGTCGATCGACCCCGGCAATGCCGCGACCTAGTTCGTTGGATCTACATTTACCATGGCTGGACGAGCAGTGGGCGTCCGGCTGCCGTAACGGGGCTGAACTTTGGCGTCGTTTAAAAGGGCGGGGCTTCCGAGGCTCGCTCCGAGTCATCAGCGAGTGGACAACCCGCAGACGACGGGCGGAAAGAGCCGACACACGAACCTTCAGAGGATTCCGTCGGCCAGAACGATCGCGCGCCTCATGATAATCGGGCGGACTTGCTCACGGAAGCAGAGACCGTGACGGTTGCGGCGATCGAAGCTGGCGTGCCAACCTTGGTCGAGGCACGCGAGATGATTGCCGAATTCCATCTGATGATCCGGCGCAAGACGGAGGCGGGTCTCATGACGTGGATAGAGCGCGCCCGCGCTAGTCTCGTCGCCTCGTTCGCCAGTGGCGTCGCAAGGGACGACGCAGCGGTCCGGGCAGCAATCACTTTGCCCTGGTCTAATGGCCAGACCGAAGGTCAGATCACGCGCCTCAAGCTCGTCAAACGTCAGATGTACGGCCGCGGCAAACTCGATCTGCTTCAAGCGAGACTAATCGGCGCAGAATAATTGGATCTGCACCAAGATTGGTAAGCCTCCGGTGGAAGCCGCCTTCCCGGATCGGGTTCGAGCATGAGATGATTTGCTCATTAATTTGCAAACAAATGAGCAAACGTGACGACGGTTACGGTTCTGTCTGGTCCAGAGCGGCGACGGCGGTGGACCAGTGCGGAGAAGCTTCGGATCGTGGAGGAGAGTCTGGCGCCTGGGGCCAGTGTTGTCGAGGTTGCTCGACGACATGATGTTCACCGCAATCTGGTTACGGCTTGGCGGCGGCAGGTCCGTACAGGCGTCCTTGCTTGCGGGCCCGAGCCGATGCCGCAGCGGAGTGACGAAGTCTGTTTTGCGGCGGTCTCCATTGCGCCAGACCGGCAACCGTCTACGGCGCCCGCCGGGAGCTGCGGCGCGATCGAGATTGAGTTCGCGGCCAGAGCTCGGATGCGGATCACGGGCGCGGTTGACGCCGCGACGCTGAGCGCAGTCGTGGCGGCGCTGACCGATGGACGGCCACGATGATCCCGTTGCCTGCCGGCGTGCGGGTATGGCTCGCAACCGGCTATACCGACATGCGGAAGGGCTTTCCGTCGCTGGCCTTGCAGGTTCAGGAGATCCTGCATCGCGACCCGCTGGGCGGTCACCTGTTTTGCTTCCGTGGTCGTCGCGGCAATCTCTTGAAGGTGATCTGGCATGACGGCCAGGGCGCCTGCTTGTTCACAAAGCGCCTGGAGCGGGGTCGCTTCATCTGGCCGAGCCCGGCTGAGGGTGTGGTGACGATCTCGTCGGCGCAGCTCGGTTATCTCTTGTCCGGGATCGACTGGCGGCACCCACAAGAGACGTGGCGGCCGACATCGGTCGGATGAGAGAGCTTTGAGCTTGCGGATCGTGATGGATGTGATTCCATCATCGTCGTGACCACATCTGAATCGCTTCCCACCGATCTGGCCGCCGCACACGCGATGATCCTCGCGGAACGGGCCGCGCGCCGTCAAGCGGAAGCAGTCGCGGCGAGCGCCAAGGCGGAAGCTGCCAACGCGAAGGCAGCCGAGGCGCTGATCAGTTACCTCAAGCTCGAGATCGAGAAGCTGCGCCGCCAGATTTATGGCACCCGCTCGGAGCGCAAGGCACGGCTCCTGGAGCAGATGGAGCTTCAGCTCGAAGAGCTGGAAGCAACTGCAACCGAGGACGAACTGGCAGCCGAGCAGGCCGCGGCCAAGACACAGACCGTGCAGCCGTTCAAGCGCACGCGGCCGTCGCGCAAACCGTTCCCCGAGCATCTGCCGCGCGAGCGCGTCGTGATCCCGGCGCCGGAGAGCTGTCCCTGCTGCGGCTCATCGAGGCTCTCGAAGCTGGGCGAGGATATCACCGAGACGCTGGAGGTCATTCCCCGGCAGTGGAAGGTGATCCAGACGTTGCGGGAGAAGTTCGCGTGCCGGGGCTGCGAGACGATCACCCAGCCGCCGGCACCCTTCCACGTGACGCCACGCGGCTTCGCCGGGCCCAACCTCCTGGCCATGATCCTGTTCGAGAAGTTCGGCCAGCATCAGCCCTTGAACCGGCAGAGCGACCGCTATGCCCGGGAGGGCATCGATCTGAGCCTGTCGACACTGGCCGACCAGGTCGGCGCCTGTGCGGCAGCCCTGCAGCCTCTCCATGGGCTGATCGAGCGCCACGTCCTGGTCGCCGAGCGGCTGCACGGCGATGACACCACGGTGCCGATCCTGGCCAAGGGCCAGACGGTCAAGGGGCACATCTGGGCCTATGTCCGCGACGACCGGCCGTTTGGCGGACGGGCGCCGCCGGCCGCGCTCTATTACGCCTCGCGCGATCGACGACAGGAGCATCCCACGAGGCATCTCCAAAGCTTCACTGGCATCCTGCAGGCCGACGCCTATAGCGGCTATAACGAGCTGTATGACGCCTCGCGCGCGCAGGGACCGGTCACGCCCGCACTCTGTTGGGCTCATGCCAGGCGGCAATTTTTTGAGCTGGCGGACATCGCCGCCAATGCGAGGCGAGACAAGAACGCCGCGGCGATCTCGCCGATCGCCCTGGAGGCGGTCAAGCGCATCGATGCGCTGTTCGACATCGAGCGCGGCATTAACGGCCAAAGCGCCGAAGAGCGGCTACGGATGCGCAAAGAACAAAGTGCCGTGCTCTTAAACGCATTGGCATGGCTGCGCGAGCAGCGCGCGCGGCTGTCGAACTCGTCATCGGTCGCCAAGCCAATCGACTACATGCTGCGCCGCTGGGATCGGTTCGCTCGCTTCGTCGAAGATGGGCGGATCTGCCTGACAAACAATGCGGCGGAGCGAGCGCTGCGCGGCTTTGCTCTCGGCCGCAAGTCCTGGCTCTTCGCCGGCTCCGAGCGTGGTGCCGACCGCGCCGCCATCATGGCGACGCTGATCATGACGGCAAAGCTCAATGACGTCGATCCGCAAGCCTGGCTGGCAGACGTCTTGGCCCGCATCGCCAGCACCCCGCAAGGTCGCCTCAATGAGCTGCTGCCTTGGGAATGGAAGAGAACCCCCGTTCAGTCCGCTGCCTGATCGGGACGCCGCTCGATCATCCCGCGGCCCTCACCGGACGGTTACCAAGATTGCGTCAGAGCCAAATTTGCAAACGATGACGTAATTGCGGTCGACGTTCGGGAGGAAGGTACTCTCGCTATTGTCAGGCTCTCGCAATCAAACGATTCGGAGCAGCTATGATGAAGCAATACGTTGGGCTGGACGTCTCGCAGAGGGAAACGGCGATATGCGTAGTTGGCGAGATGGGACAAGTAATCTTCGAAGGAAAGGCCAAATCTGATCCGGGCGCGTTGACCAGCCTGCTTCGCAAGCATGCGCCCCATGCCGAGCGCATCGGATTCGAGACTGGCGCGATGGCGAGTTGGCTGTGGCATGAACTCCGCAGGGTTGATCTTCCCGTTGTCTGTATCGACGCTCGGCACGCGCACGCAGCCCTGTCGGTTCGCATGAACAAGAGTGATCAAAACGACGCGCGAGGTCTCGCCGAACTGGTGCGGGTCGGTTGGTACCGGGAGGTGAAGGTCAAGAGCGAAGAAAGCCAGAAGATTCGTGCGATACTCGTTGCGCGATTTCGTCTCGTGACCATTCGCCGGGATATCGAGAACCAGGTTCGCAGCCTGATCAAGGAGTATGGATTATTGTTCCCCCGCGCAATCGGCCTGCAGTTCCGCCACCAGGTCCACGAGCTTTTGGGCGATGATCATCAGCTCCTGAGCGTGATAGCGCCGCTCTTGTCGATCCATGAGAACGTCTGTCAGCAACAGAATAAGTTCGATGACCAAGTCCGCCGGTTGGCAAAGCAGGACGAGACGACGCGCCGTCTGATGACGGTCCCGGGTGTTGGCGTCGTGACTGCCCTAACTTTCCGCCATACGATCGATGATCCCTCGCGCTTCCGATCGGCCTCGACAGTTGGCGCCTATCTGGGGCTTACGCCGCGACGCAACCAATCTGGTGAAACTGACACCAACGGCAAGATATCTCGTTGGGGCGATCGATTTCTGCATCTGGGTCGACGGCACATCGTTCGACTGGGGGCAGGCGAAGGCGGCATAATCCTATTTTACAAGCTCCTGGTCCGGCCCCGCCGGACTGGCGATGTCCCGCTGGGACGGTGGTCGTGGCGACCTCGGTCAATCGGCTGGAGGCGGTTCGTCCGCACTCCGCTGCAAACGTTGAGGCGCTCGATCCGGACATCATCATGAGGCGCTCGCGACCTCGGAAAGGACCATGACCCCAGCTACGACATCAATCCAATTACGCCGAAGCCGCCAAGGACGTCGATTATCCAATCCCGCTAGGCGATCGTCTCGCCATCCGCGATCGCTCCGTCTCCGCAACCCGACCAGCTCCGACGGAGCAATCGCTACCGGCGTGCCACTGGAGAGAAAGAATGGCAGCTTGACAACAGCCCGCAATTAAAGGGCCGATTGACAGCCGATCTTCCCTCATTGCGTCTGCACGAGCTGCTGCCTTGGGAATGGAAGCTCCTGCGCCAAGCCGACAACCCCACTGATCAGCAAGCCGCTGACCTTCACGCATCGCCATCATAGAACTCGCCGTGCCCGCGCGCATGCGTCAATCAGGCGGTCTTCGTCGTATGCGTACGTTCCGCCTGCTTACACAGGGTGAGCTTCCGAATGTCATACCTGCCGCTTTTCCACGTGTTCCATCGCCTTGTGCAATACGGCGCTACCTCAATTTGGCAGCAGACTGTGCCAAATTCCCCGGCTCGCGCTAACGAGCTGCTCCGCTCGAAGGAGGATTGGCATCTGGGTTGGGTGAGGCGAGCTTCTCCGCGTGCAGGATCACCTCCTGGCGGCGCTCGGGGCTGTCAATCCTGAAGAAGGCGTGCAGCAGCCGCAGGGCTTGGAGATCCAAGAAGCTTGCGAGTTTGAATTTGCGCTCGTCCATCAACCCCTCATGCGATGCCAGAGCGGACATTCGGTCGCGCACGCTACAGAAAGGCAAGCTCTTCGAGGGTCGATGGCCATAGTCCCGTATTCCTACGGGCCGAGGATCTAGGCAGCGAGCGCTCCGTACTCCTTTGCGCGGCAGGGTGAGACTCGAGCGACAATCAGGATGAGACTGCGCCGGTGGGGACGGACCGAAGGGAGGGCGTAGCCCGACCGGAAGACCGTCCCCATCGGCGTCGCGCAGTTTTGAACCCGTCTGGCGGCCGGGCGGGATTGGTGCAAGCTGTTGATTCGTCTCGACCAAGAGGGAATCGGCGCCGTGCCTGGCCTCCACATCACCGACCACCAAATGAGGCCATACATGACCTACCGACTCACATTGTCCCCCGAGGCCGCCGGGGCCAAGGCGGGTTCTCGAAAGCGAGCGCGTAGCGGATCGAGGGCGATGTGCGTCCGCCATCGCAGAAGAAGGCGCCGAGGGGCCGGCGACGATTCGATCCGCTCGCGCCCTATTGGGACGCCGAGATCCTTCCGATCCTAGAGGCTGCCCCCGGGCACCCCCGTGATCGGCGTGCTGGACGAACTGCGCCGACGGCATCCCGACCTCACCCCAACAACCGACGCACGCTGGAGCGGCGCATCAATGCCTGGTGGTCGCTCAATGGCCCCGAACAGGACGTGATCTTCCGCCAGGAAGGATGAGCCCGGCCGTCTGGGTCTGTCCGACTTCACCGACACAAGCGCGCTCGGCATTACCATCGCCGTGAGACGCTCGATCACCGGCTCTATCGCTTCCGGCTGGCCTTCTCCGGCTCCGAGCATGCTATGTCGTGCTCGGCGGCGAAAGCTTCGTCGCCCTGGCCGAGGGCCTGCAGACCGCCCTGTGGGCGCTCGGCGGCGCGCCGCGGGACATCGTAGCGACAGTCTGTCCGCGGCGTACCGCAATCTGGCGGCCGATGCGCGGGGATCTGACATAGCGCTACGCCGCGCTGATGGGCCATTACCGCATGGCAACACCGCGCAACAATGCGGGCATCGCACACGAGAACGGCTCGATGGAGAGCGCGCACGCTGCGTTCGCCTCTCGTTCCGGAAGGCTCGACAGACGGAATGCATGCCGCGCTCGCCGCGGCGGGATATGACGCCATCATGGTGACTGAAATTGAGGTCGACCAAAGCTTCCGGAATTTTGACGAGTATTGGGAGTTCAGACCTTGCCCTTCTCGCCGCCCGGCAAGAGCGTCGCCAGACTTGACAACGCTCAACGAGACCATTTGCGCGAGACCTTGCCGATAGCTTCCGACGGCAGCATCACCTATTCGGCAACCGCATTGGCTGGCAAAGCACGGAGGCCATGAAGAGCACTGGTACGCGTATTCCGGAAGGTCCGGTTGGCCCGGCGTCCCAGCAGTCAGTGGCTGCCGGCCGCCCGGTGTTCACCGTGTCTGCTTTGGGTCTTGGCCATGTAAAAACGTTCCTAAAGAAGACCGGTTCTGAGAGACCCGGTTCGGCCTGAGGCCGCGATCGCAGATATCAACGGCTTGTCCCAACGATGTTCATGACCCGCGTCAGATTATAGGACTATAGGCCAGGACGGAGAGTGCCATCTCGGCGGCAATGTTCGGAAGGGTCTTGGTGAGGAAGTGTGTTGCTCCCGATGCGAGCCTTCATCGTCCCGGACGGACGCTCGACCGTCTCGCGACGCTGGCGCATGGCTTGTTGGTTTGCATCAAGCCGTGCTGTACGGCCTCGAGCAGGTGCTCATGCCCCCATCGTGCAATTCTCCGCTCTGGCCGGTCGTGGCATTGCGATTTGAGCGAACAAGTTTGACAGGCGGTGGTCCACTAGTGTCCCGAGTTACAAGTTCGCAATCGTAGATTCGCAGTGGATTCGCGTCGCTGTGCCAGAGATGGCCGCTGTAACAGCGACGGAGGATCTGATGTCGGCCCAGCGACTTGCGCCCCTGATATTGAGCGATGATGAGTTTGCCGAACTTCAGTCGCTGACAATGCGGCGGAAGACGGCGCAGGCGCTGGCTCTGAGAGCCCGGTTCGTGCTGGCCTGCGCGGAAGGCGGGCAGAACAATGAAGTGGCGGCCAAGCTAGGCCTGGAGCGGAGAACGGTAGGCAAGTGGCGGCAGCGTTTTGTAAAGCAGCGCGTGGCCGGCTGCACGACCAGCCGCGTCCGGGGCGCCGCGCACCATGACGATGTCCGCATCGAAGCCGTGATCGTGCGGACTCTGGAAAGCTGCCCCGAGAACGCCACTCATTGGAGTTCTCGGAGCATGGCGAAAGCCAGCGGGCTGTCGGTGTCGACGGTGCAACGCATCTGGCGGGCCTTCGGGCTTCAGCCGCACCGGCTGGCGACATTCAAGCTCTCGACCGATCCGAACTTTGTGGCCAAGGTGCGCGACCTCGTCGGCCTTTACCCCAGCGAGCTCCTGAGTTGGTTTTAATGCGACGAGAAGGCCCGGTCATGGGCGCATCAAGCCCCTGACCAGCGGCGATGTGACCGGGTAGCAGCCCAGGAGGCGGGGCTGGAACCTTGCCATCATTGGCGGGTTCTCGCAGGCCGCATCCTGCGGCCAGGAGATTTTCATGAAGAAGCTGATGCTGACCTGCGCGGCCGCCGCGCTGATTTCGACCGGTGCGATGGCGCAGTCTACGGTCGTCACCACGACCACCGGCACGGGTCATGCTGCCGCCGTGCAGATCGAGCCAGAATACCGCACGAAGATCCGCACCTACGTCACCGAACACAAGGTCCGTCCCGTGCAGACCCGCGAGAAGATTGTGATCGGCCAGCCCGTGCCGCGCGAGGTCGAGCTCGAGGCGGTGCCCGCCGACTGGGGTCCCTCGCTCACGAAGTACCGCTATGTCTACTCGGGCGAGCGCGTGATGCTGGTCGACCCGTCGACCCGCACGGTCGTTCAGGAGATCGACTGAGTCCTTGGCGGGTCGCTGAAGTCAGCGGCCCGCCACGCCGATCCGGCCCGCCCAAAATCTCACCCCCTTTCACGAGCGGCCAGTTCATGCCGATCATTCGATATTTCGTCTTTGTGGGCGGTCTGTTGCTGGCCCTGCTCTTCGCTGCGGACCGTTACCTGCCCGCTCCAGTCGAAACTGCCGCCGCGGCGGATCCTGACAGAACCATCATCCGGATCAGTTCGGCGAAAAGTCTTCCGGAGAAGATCGTGTTCGACACAAGTCCGCGTACTGACGTGCCCAAGGTCGCGCAGGCGGATCCCATCCCTGAAGGCCCGCAGGAGCAGGTTCGTCAAGCCATGGCCGCAATGCCTGCAGCACCTTCGGCCGAGATCAAGAAAGAGCCGCCTGCTCACGTCTACGCGGGGGCCAGTCCGCGGCCGAAGCGCTCGGCCCAGCCTTCGAGAAGGGCATCCGAGCGACGGCTTGCCTTCGACCGACACGACCCATTTGCCGGCGGATGGTGGTGAGCGGAAGTTCTAGGTCGGTCCCGCACGCAAGGCCGCGCGTCCAACGCGCGGCCTTCATTGTGCGGTCGGACCGATCTCACCAGTGATCGATGACGATGCCAGCGATGCCGAACGACCGGATGGGACCCGCCGTAATAGGCGTAGGCAGGCCGCACGACGCGGCGATAGCGATAGCCGTAGGAGACCGGCGCCGTGTAATAGGTCGTGGTGCATCCGCCGCCCCAGCGATAGGGCCCGTCGTACCCGTAGTCGGAGGCGTAAGGGCCACCGTATTAACCGTCCCGGTAGTAGCCGGCCCCGCCGTAATAGCCATAGCCCGGACCCCAGGCGTAGGCCGAGGAAGCAAGCCCGCCGATGACCGCGCCCGCGACCAGGCCACCCGCGAGGCCCGGGCCCCAGCCGCCCCAACCTCCTCGCCAATGGGCTTCGGCAGGAGATGTCGTGGCTACCGAGGCGAGACCAAGAGCGCCACCATCAGCGCCGACATTGCAAGTTTCTTCATCGAAAAGCCTTTCACGTTGCTCGGCGTCAACGGGAAGAACAGGCAATGGTTTCTGCTGGCCCCGACGGCGAGCGGGCAATGGATTGCTCGGCGCCGGGGCAGCGTTGCCTGAAGAGATCCAGCTCGAAACAATGCATCTGCGCTCGACGGGTTCGCGATCGATGTTGCGCTGCAGCATTCTTCCGAGAGGCGCTCGGCGTCTTCACCAGTGAAGCGCAGACGATGTTGAGTGGCGGTAGCGTGCGTTTGCGGTAAACTATCTCTCTTTCCTTGGGGCGTCCCATGTTCGATCCAGCAGCGACGGCGCTTTTGCGCGCCGTGTTCGAGGAGGTCTGCGAAGACGTTCCGCGCCTTCAGGCCGTAGCTCACACGCACGTCGCCTCTAAACTACTGGAAGCGACGTCAAAGGGCGAGACAGCGCCGGAGAGCCTGGCGCAGGTGGGGCGCGAAGCGCTCCACGACGCTCCCACCATGTGGCGATAGCGGAGGGCGAGGGTGAACTTCCAGGTCACAGTGCTGAAGATCCTGGTGAGTTATCCCGATGGATTCGCCGTCATGGCGGATCTCAAGCGTGACATGGCGATCCTTGCGACTAGCGGCCGCGACTGGTCCGAGCGGACAAAGCGCCTCGCCGCGCGTGTCCCCGATCTCGACATCTTCTCGCAGGCGCTGATCGAACGCCTGAACGGAGGATGGCGGATCACGGAGAAGGGCAGGACGGTACTCGACTTCATGGAAGCCAGGTCTTCAGGAACGCAAACCGCACTAGACGCTCCGGTCGAGCAGCTCTCGTTCGCTCAGCCGGCGCCCAGGCTAGTCGTCTCCAAAAGGGCCGGCCGAAACCAGCGCCTGCAGCGCCGCCGCGCAGCACGTGCGCGAGCGCGCGCCAAGGCATCCTGAACCACCTCTCGTCCGGAACCGGGAAAAACCGGAAACTTTCAGCGGTGCCTTGAGTTGGCAGCGATTGGGTTCGTCTCCGGAGAGTGAGCATGGTCGACGATGTCGTCTTGAGGAGCGCCGCGGAGACGGCATGGACGGTGTACCGGGCGCGGCACCCCGAGGTCTGCGCTCGCGACAGCCGGCGCTGCTTGCTCGAGCGCCACCTGCACAGGAGATGGGAAGAGCGCGAGAGCGACACCGAAGAACTCGCGAGCTTCGGTATCGCCTACCTGCACCGTCTTCCTAGAGACGAATGTTGACGAGCATGAAAATGCTCGTCGTGCGCGCAGCCCGCGGAAGCACAAGGCCAAGTTGGACGCTGCTCGCGATTTCGTTTCTGATCTCCGCGGCTGTCGTGATCGGTTTGCGGCTCGTCTTTGGGGCCTGACCGATGCGGATTGCCCAGCTTTCTCCGTTGGCCGAGAGCGTTCCGCCGAAGCTCTATGGTGGCACAGAGCGGGTAATCGCCTGGCTGGTGGACGAGCTCGTCCAACACGGACACGACGTCACCCTCTTCGCAAGCGGCGATTCGAGAACCAAGGGAAAGCTTCATGCCGTTTGGCCGCGCGCGCTGCGCCTGGGGCGGCGGGGCGCCGATCCGAACGCCGCCTGCGCGCTCCTCATCGAGGCGATCGCCGAGCGCGCGCGCGACTTCGACGTCATCCACTCCCATGTCGACTGGTTGCCGCTGCCGGTCCTGAGACGCACGGGAGTGCCGTTTCTGACGACCATGCACGGACGCCTCGACCTTCCCGGCCTGGCGGACGTGATCGGCGCTTTTCCGGAGGCCCCCTTCGTCTCCATCTCCGACAACCAGCGCCGTCCGCTTCCGGACGCCAACTGGATCGCGACGATCCCCCATGGGCTTCCCAAGGACCAGTTTCGACCGTCGTTCGAAAGCGGTTCGTATCTGGCGTTTCTCGGACGGCTCACGGCCGAAAAGGGGCCGGAAGATGCGATACGCATCGCACGTGCCGTCGGGATGCCGCTGCGGATAGCGGCCAAGATACCCCGGGCAGAGACGGCGTACTTCAAGAAGAAGCTGGAGCCCGAGATCGACGGCAAGGAGATCAAGCTCGTCGGCGAGGTGGATGAGGCCCGCAAGGAGCCCTTCCTCGCGGGGGCCGCCGCGCTCCTGTTTCCGATCGATTGGCCGGAGCCGTTCGGTCTCGTCATGATCGAAGCGATGGCTTGCGGTACGCCTGTGATTGCGTACCGCTCCGGATCGGTGCCGGAAGTGGTCGAGGACGGCGTCACCGGCTTTATAGTCGATGGCGAGGAGCAGGCGATCGAGGCGGTTGGGAAAGCGGGCCGACTGGATCGGAGCAGGATCCGCGCCCGTTTCGAAGAGCGCTTTGCAGCCGACCGCATGGCCCGGCGCTATGAAGACAGCTATCGCAAGCTGCTCGCTCGCGGAGGCTGTCGCGCCTGACGCATCCGAGCGCGAAGGATTCGAAAGAGATCGTCGCACGTTCCGATCTGGGAACAAGCGGCAATCATACGCGTTGGGGCGGGCATCCGAACGGGTGCGTCACCTGGAGGAGAAAATTCGATGAAAAGCTTTCTTGCCGTCGCTCTGCTGAGCACTGCCGTGATCGGCGGCGCCGCGTTCGCGCAATCCGCTCAGCCGGCCGACCGCGCCGCGCCGACGGCCACCGCACAACCCGCCGACAAGATGATGCTGAAGGACAATTGGCGCGCTTCGAAGCTCATGGGCCTGAACGTCTATAACGAAGCCAACGAGAAGCTGGGCGACATCAACGAACTGCTGGTCGACAAGAGCGGCAAGATCAATGCTGTGGTGATCGGTATCGGCGGCTTCCTCGGGATGGGCGAGCACGACATCGCGGTCTCGATGGACAAGCTGAAGTTCGTCGAAGAGCCGGTCCGGACCAGCTCGACCGGCAACTCGACCACCACGCGCGAGACCACGACCACCGGTGCGGCTTCGACGAGTACGTCGAGCCGCAACACGAACGATTGGGTCCCCGACCATGCGGTCATGAGCGGCAACAAGGAGCAACTGAAGGCGCTCCCGCAGTTCAAGTATTCGGATTACAACTGACCTTCGCAAAAGATCTTTCGGGATCGGGGGCCTCCATCCAGAGGCCCCCCTTTTCCACGCGAGGCATCCTAAAACAAGAACGGCCCGCCCGGAGATGCCGGACGGGCCGTTCAAGGATGCGTCCACTTGCTCAGTGCATGTGAACCAGGAAATAGCCGACGCCGCCGACGATGAGAACGGCAGGAACGGCCCACAGAATCAAGACAGGCATTTACGCCTCCATGGTTGATTAAAAAACGAAGCGTCGAGCAGTTACTGCTCGGTGCAGACCTTTGTGGTCTTGACCGCGGACTCGGCCTCGACCTTGGTCTTGTAGACGCCGTTGCCGACGACCGTGGTGGTGGTCGTGGTTGGCTTGCTGTCGACCACGGTGCACTTCTTGGTGGTGGCGTCGCGCACGATGTAGAACTCGGCGCCGCTGGCGGCCTGGGTGCCGAGGGCGAAAGCGGCGAGCGCGCCGCATACGATCAACTTCTTCATGATGTCCTCCTCAGTGTTTGTATCACTGCAAACGAGCGTTCGTCGTCGAAGTTCCGCTTGTTCCCACGGGCGATATCGTCGTTGCCATTTCGCTACAGCAGCAATCTTGCGGCATCCGGAAGAAATCGAGCCGAGATTGCCAAGTTTTCCCGCAACGGAACCCCGCTTGTCGCTGCGGGTTGACCGGCGTCCGCATTTAGGAGGTTTCAGAGATGAACAAGCGTTTATTATTGGCTACGACGGCTGCAATCGCGATCGCGACTTCGGCTTTCGCTCAATCTTCGCAGAGCTCGTCGAGCTCCAGCCCGACTTCTACCCAGCGTCAGCAGGATTCCTCGACGCCGTCGTCTTCTACCTCAGCCCCGGCAAACAACTCTTCGTCCGGATCCGCGCAGACCAGTCCTTCGACGAATTCCGCCCAGACGCAATCTCCGTCATCGACGGGGCAGACCGCTGCAGGCCAGTCGTCCAATTCGGGCGCGGGCACCAACACCACCCAAGCGCCCTCGAACAACTCCACCAACCAGGCTCAGACCAATCAGCCGTCCAACCAGACCAGGGCGCCTTCCAGCCAGGCGCAGACCAATCCTCCTTCGAACACAAACAACCAGACGCAGAGCGCCAACCCGCCAGCCTCAACCACCAACCAGGCCCAATCGCCGTCGGGTAGCGGATCGACAAACACCGCCCAGCAGCCCAACAATCAGCAGAACACGGCAGATCGTTCGTCGAACACCAACGTGAACGCGTCGGTGAACATCAACGACCAGCAGCGGACCCGCATCAGCGCGTCGATTTCGCACCTGAACGTGCAGCCGCTCACCAGCGTGAACTTCTCCCTGTCGGTGGGCACGGTTGTGCCGCGCGACGTCCGTCTGCAGCCGCTGCCGGCCGAGGTCGTCGAGATTGTCCCGCAGTACCGCGGTTACAACTTCGTCCTGGTCAAGGACGAGATCGTGATCGTCGAGCCGTCGACCTACAAGATCGTGACGGTCCTGCCGTACTCCGGCCGCTCGACGGCCGCTGCGCCGGCGAGGACGGAGCAACGCAAGGCGACGTTCAGCGATCGTGATCGCGAGGTGATCCGGAAGCACGCCAAGCCTCGCCCTGTCGAGCGCGAGCGGCAGACCACCGGCAGCACCGTGCGCACCGAGATCCGCAGGGGGGAGCGCCTCCCGGAAGGCGTGGAAGTCGAGACTTTCCCCGAGGAGGTTTACCGCGAGGCACCGAGCCTGCGGGAGTACCGGTACATCAACCGGGATAGCCGCACCTACATCGTCGAACCAGGGGAACGTCGCGTCATCGAAGAGATCGATTGATCTTGTCATTACCAAGGAGAAACACCATGAGGACTATCGCTTTCGCAGCGTTCGCTGCCACCGTCATGGCGGCCTCGGCAGCCTCGGCAGCTCCGCTCAATGCCCCCCCGATCGGGTCGGCGGAGCTGGCAAACATCGATCAGGTCCGCCTGGTCTGCAGCGAGTACGGCCGCTGCTACCGGACCCGCGGCCCACGATACGTGCAGCGCTACTACGGCGGCGACGACCGCTACGTGGTGCGCAGAAGCTACGGCTCCTACGGCGGTCCGGGCTACTACGACCGCGGCTACGGCTATTACGGCGGGGGGCCGAACATCGGCTTCAGCTTCGGCACCGGCCGCTGGTAACTGACAATCTTGGCGCCGCCCCATAGGGCGGCGCCTGCTGCATGGATCGGCCTGCTGCAGCTTGTGGCGTCTGAACAGCTCCCCGTGGAGGACGCGCGAAAGCGACGGGTAGCATTGTGTTCGCAACGTATCCCCACGGCAGCGCGCATGCAGCCGTGTCGTGCTTGGCTTGCGGCCTTCTGCACTTCGTCAACGGCGTCAGGGGGAAGATATTGGCCGACGAAGGGGACGGGGGCGGCGGATCGTCCAACTCATTTCCGTAATCAGGTTTTGCAGCAGCCGCTTGCGCTCAATCTGCGGCTCTCGCCCAAGGTCCTTGCCATTCAGCAGAGGACATCGAAGACGAAGAACAGCATCCTGTCCTAGTCACCTCTGGACTAGCTCAGCCGGAAGAATCGAGAGCCGTGGCCCGAGAACGACGCTTAGGGTGGTTGCGCACTACTTATTCGTTCAGGGATTGAAAAACCGAAGGCCGGCTCTGAGAATCGGCTTTTGTCTTTTAGGTCGCGCCTGTGCGAAGCGCAGCCCCTCGAACTCACCAGCGATGGCGGTGGTGCCTCCACCCATAGTGGTGACCACGACCTCGGTACCATCCATAATGGTGGCCACGCCCCCGGTGCCACCCGTAATGATGGCCGCGGCCGCCCCGGTGTCCTCATCGGTGCACGTGGCCGTGACCGTGGCCGCCCTTGACTTGGATTACGGCATTATCGGACGCGCCAAGCACGCCAGGTGCTGCAACGGAAATCGCCGAAGCGGTTTGAAGTGAGGCGATGGTAGCGGCACAGGCCGCAAGCCTGATTACGAAAAACCTTCTCGTGTAAGCGCGTCTCCTCCGATGAACTGGCGTTTTCGCGGCAACGTAAGAAAGTCTCTCTGAGCCATGCGAGTTCCCCTCAAATCCTGACATTGTTTGGCTTTGAGGATTGGGACTCTCATCAGAGATCAGGCGAGCGCGGCAACCTATGTATCGCGGCGGCCCCGTGGCTTTCCCCAAACTCAGAAAACTCCCGTGCCAGCGGAACGCCCTTTCATTGACGACATTAGGTGTGTGAGACCGTCGCCCGCTGTTTAGACAAGCAGCGCACGTCGCAGGATAGCCAAAGGTCGATAGCGATGGACCCGCTGTCTAGCAACCAGCGTCCGCGTAGATAGCAAAAAGCAACGGTCTCCGCATTTTCCATAGGATGGTGCCTGCCTGGTTCGAGGCAGATTGTGGTCGCGAAATTCAACCTGATTGCGGATCGAGAGTATGCGAAACTTCTCGATGACCAAACGCACAGCCATGCAATCAGGCGTGAGATCGGTGAGCACCTGCGCACAGTGCTAAGGGAGCAAACCGATTTGCCTCCTAACCTAGAAAGGAAAATGCAGCAACTTCGCGCGCTAGACGAGGCGCCGTCGATCAGCCCGCACGAGGAAAAGTCCGCAACTCGATCCGCAAGGTCGCTCGCCGAGATCGGGCGCTTGCTCACGTGGTGGCGACGCAAAAGCTGATTCAGATTATCCCGATGAGGATGGAAACCTCAAATCTCGACGAAAAGAGGCGCTTAGCCCAGACTCCTTCGGTACTGGCTATTCCTCCTTGTCGTACATTGAAGTCTTGCCTCTCGACAGGATCAAGATCGATCGGTCCTTCGTCGCCTCGCTGGGGCAGAGCGAGCGGTCGCTGGCCATCGTACGCGCGGTGATCCGCCTTGCCCACGGCCTAGGGGTGCCGGTGCTCGCGGAGGGGATCGAGACCGACGCCCAGATGTCGCTTCTCCGGCAACAGGGTTGCGACGAGATGCAGGGATACTTGATCGGCCGGCCTCGCAGCCTGGCGTCTGAGCAAGGCGAGACGCTTCGGCTCCGAGCCTTCGATATCCTGGGTAAGCGCCCGCAGGGCCGGCTCGCGAGGAGCGAAGGAACCCGGCCGCCAGGCTGCCGCCTCCACGCAAGCGGCAGGCGACTTAGTGCAGCTTCTGGCGCAGCTTTCTGATGATCTCGCGGAGGCCGTTCGCGTACTCCTCGATGACGCTTCGAGCTTCCTCGACCCGGGAGGGCTTGGCTTCCTCAGCCGGCTTTGGTTTCTCGGGCTCAGCCATGCGCGATGGTTCGACGGGACGAAGATTGGGCCGTTGAGCTAGATCAACGGTTCAGACGAACTAGGTTCCGACAGCGAATTAGGACACTTGTGGTCAGATACGGGCAAGAGCAAGACTGGAAAGTTCATCGTCGCCGCACCAACTCGTTAGGGCTATTCGGATTTGAGCGTAGTTTGGATGACGAGTTCAACCGGTCTCGATCAGGTCTTGTTGCGGCGGCCTCCTTGCGCTTCCGCTGATCGATTTATCAGTCGCGTTGGATCTCGGGCTTGTCGTACAAGACGGCGTTCAGCAGCGAGCTGTTGACCTCGATCTTTCCGTTGTAGTTGATCAAGCCGAGCTTGCGAAACTTGTTCATAAAAAAGCTGACGCGGGATCGGGTCGTTCCGATCATCTCGGCCAATGTTTCCTGGCTGATGTTGGGGCTGATCAGTTGAGGGCTCCCCTCCTTCCCGAAATTCGCCAATAGGAGAAGCAGGCGCGCCAACCGTTTTTCACTGGAATTGAAGAGCTGGTCGATCAAATCCTCTTCGATCCGACTATTTCGGGTGAGCAGGTAGCTCATGAACAATTCGGAGAACTTAGGCTGATCGCGCAAGGCGGCGAGCATGGCGCTTTTCGTGATCGCCGTGATCAAGCAGGACTCAATCGCCGTCGTTGTCGCAATCCGCAGCGAATGACCGTTCATGCAGCCTTCGCCAAAGAATTGGCCCGGCACCAAGATACCGACGACAGCTTCCTTGCCTTGCTCAGATACGACGACAACCTTCACCCGCCCCTTCTGGATGTAGAAGATCGTATTCGCCTCGTCACCAAGGGTGAAAATGACGTCGCCCTTGCCGAGTTCAAGGATGGTCTTTCCCTCGCCCACGTTGGCGAGAAAATCCCTCGGGTCATATGGTGTGTTGGTCCTGCCGGCCATGCCGATTTTGGTCCTCATGACGTCTACTTTGGCCGGCCGCCTGAAGGCGGTGCCAATAAACCAGCCGCGCGGATGGACCCGTCGTCCCGTCATCAGAGCGAGACTCCGCGCCTTGGCGAAGCGAACGTTGGGACCAGCCGATCTCTGCCCATCGGCGACTAGATCACGGCTTTGAACTTGCCCGTCGTTTTGCATTCCGGACACTCGAAGATCCGGACTTCGTGACCAGGCTGGTCGGGCTCGATGCAAACGAGCCGCATAGGCTTGCCGCACCTGAGACACGGGTGAATTCCGAACTCGGCGCGGTTGAACAGTGGGTTTGGCTGGATAGATGACATCTGCTTTCCCGGAAGTTAGGCGGCAGCATTACCGATCTCTCCGTCGCCGATAACTGCCTGTCGGAGCGGCGATGGACCCAGTCTGCCTCAACTCGTGGCAGCGGGGCTGGTCAATATTGACCAAAACCCCGAGTTCGGATGGCAGGTGTCTTCTGGCGGAACTGTTGGTTGGCGGGAAAGTCTCAGGAGGAGCAGTCCGTCCTCTATCGATCGGATCGCACGTGGCAAGTTCACCAAGGCAGTGAGACGACGGCATTGCAGGCACTGCTTCGGAATATACTCGCTGCCGGATGGCAACCAATGCTCCGAAGGTCCGGCAAATGCTGCATGGGCATGCGGCATCGATCGCAGATCATCAGGTCTTCTTCCGGCAATTCCATAGCATCGGTCACGTGAGCTCAGTGCCAGAGTTATCAGCATCCGGCTGAGCAAATCTGACCACAATCTGAACTAAAGCTTAGGCAATCCTGGTGGAATCGCGGAAGCTGATCGATTGCCTTCCGTTCTACCAAATTGCCGGTGGGCAACGATGCGGAGCGCTCCGTCCGGAATCGCCTACAGCATCAGGGCTTTGTCAGCAGGAGCGATTATCCAAGTCTTGTCTTGGAGCTCGCGCGATCAACACGCTGGCGCCATGCGTTGGCCGAATGTCCTGAGCAACGTGGTCGAGGCCGGTGAGGAAGGCTTCGCGCTGCCGCATAGTTGGGAGCGTCAGGCTTCGCCGGAACCGGAAAATAGCACGGTCGGTGGCGTGGCCCGCTGCGTTGGAAGGGGCCGTCCGCTCGCTGCGCCCGGCCTGCTCCTGAGATCGTACCGCTGAGCCAGGTCAAGTAGCCGCCGCTTGGTAAATGGATCCGCGGCCTCCGCCAGATCGCGCGCCCGTTGCGCAAAGCCTCTGTAGAACTCTTCCATGACGCACCCCCGCAACATTCACTGAAAGCCTAATCTCAACGGCTTGCGGCACCCACGTCAAGCCTGATGGATGCGCTTGCGTACACGCCAAGAGCGGGATTACGATCCAAGCGGCAGGGGGAAATCCAGTGGCAGTGCTCTATCCCATCCGGAAGGCGTGCCCGACGTGCGGCAAGCCGATGGCGGCCGTGACCGACGATCTTGCCGAGGGACGGCTGCGCTACGTCTGCACCGTTTGCGAGCAAGACCCGTTGCACAACCCGACCGCCCGCAATTGGGCCGACAGCCCGCTGAGGCCTCCGGAAAAGTAACGGTCTGCGGCGGCCGAGAGACGGGACCCGGAGTGCCCAGGAGTCCGGGCTCCGCCTCGCCACGCTATCGGGGCCGAAGTGCCCGATGCAGGTCAATTCTGGATCAGTCGTTGGGTTCGCTTTGACCCACCTCAACTTTCGGGGAGCGCCCTAGGTAGTCATCCGCAATTTCGCCGGCAGCGGGCAAGGTGCATGGTGGGGTCATGCGGCGCCAGATCCTGTTCAACTGTCCGCGCACGCGAATGAACGTCCAGCTTTCCCTGGACGACGAAGCGCTTGAGTGCAGAAAACCCGAATATACCTATGCGGCGGTGCCATGCCCGGCCTGCATGTCGCTGCACATCGTCAACAGCACGACGGGCAAGATGGTCGGCGATCTCGCCGCGATGCACCATTGATTGCTACTCGCGGCGACCTGCTCCCCTCTGAGACCTGCTCCCCTCTGAGAGGTGGTAAAACAGAAATGCCGCCTCTCCCGATGGAGACTTGCGTCAGCTTGGCCGCGTTCGTGCCAGCGAGACCTAGGCGGCAAATGCCAGTCTCCTCTGCGCAGTGGGTTGAGGATTTGGCTGCTGCAGAGGCGTGCCGAGAAGCGGATCGCCACTGTGCGGAATGCAAGTCCCGATGTTGCTCAGTAGCCGTTTGGCTTGGATGTCGCGTGCCTTGGAATAATCCCGTCGTCGTTCGAAATTGAGTGCCGCCGATCTATCCCAAGCCTCGAAAGCGTCCGCGTAATGCCTCCGCATCTGCTCCTCGGCGGATAGGCAGTCCGCGAATTTCTCGAACACCAGATCGGTGTTGACCGGCGTCACGCCGCCGACCAGAACGACAAGCATCCATTTCATGAGGACCGCGCTCGCTTTCCAGCCAATCTGGCGGTCCCGGTATCAGCCGCTGCCGTCTCCAATTCGGCTTTACGTCTTAAGACTCCTATTCTCGATCTTGTTCCCCAGATCCCGAGCGGCGGCGGGAACGGCGGTCCCCAGCGGGTAGTTTGAGTTTCCATTAACAGGCTGTCCCCGCTGGTGCTTGAGCACCGCCTCCCTGGTGTTGCCCGGTACTGCATCTCCGTCTGCATCATGGTCGTTTGCGCAGTGCTGCAGATGGCGCTCCGGATGCAGACCGGGGCACCCGGCGACTTCCTGCTGCAACGGAATAGGTCTTCCGGTTCGGGTCGGCGCGACAGGCGCTGGCCCATGATCTCGACATGGCCGGCGTCAAGCTCGTCGAGGCCAGCAACGCAGGAAAGGATCGTCTACTTCCCGCTTCCGGAAAGGCCGACCAAGACGACCAACCGGGCGGTCATTCGCCGGTCGAATAGGCATTGGCCACCTCTGGAGGATTTTCGCCGAGCTCATTGACGGCGGCCTCGAACCGTCCGAAGCGCAACGCCAACGCAGGCAGAATGAGCAAATTCAGAGCCATCGAGGTCAGCAGACCACCGAGAATGACGAGCGCCATGGGGCCCTCGATCTCACGGCCGGGATCTCCCATTCCGATCGCGAGAGGCAGGAGCCCAAGCGCGGTGACGAGCGAGGTCATCAGGATGGGCGTCAGTCGGTCGCCGGCGCCTTTGATTGCAGCTTCAAGATCCCAGGGCATGCCATCAATTTCGACCAAGCGTTCATAGTGCGATATCATCATGATCGAGTTGCGCAACGTGATTCCGAACAGTGTCACGAAGCCGACCATTGAACCGAGCGAGAGCACGCCTCCGGTTGCAAATACAGCGAGCACGCCGCCGACGAGGGCGAAGGGCAGATTGACAAGGACGAGCAGCAGGTTTCGCCAGTTCCGCGTCACGATCGACAGGAGCATAACGATGCCGACGGCGGCGATCGACGAATGGATCAGCAGGTCCCGCCGGGATTGTGCCTGCGCTTGCGCTGTGCCGGTGAACTCGACGTAGACCCCACTCGGGCGTTCGACATGGGTTGCAACCGCTGCCTGAGCTTCCTGCACGAATGACGCGACGTCGCGGCCGGCAACGTTCGCCGTCACTGTCTGAACGCGCCGGCCGCCGAGATGAGAAACCTGATATCGGCCGGCGGTTTCGTATACATCCGCAATTTGCTTCAGGAGTACAAAGCTGCCGCTCGGCGCCCGCAGGGCGAGGTCCCCAACTTTCGCGATGTTATTGCGGCTCGCGGCGTCGAGCACTGTGATGACGTTGAAAACCCGGTTCCCGTCATAGCTCTGACCGACGACATCGCCTTGATAGGCGGTGCGCACTAGGTCAAGAACGTCCACCGCGTCGAAGCCCCAGCGCTCTACAACCTTTTTCCGGAGCCTAATGGTGAGTTGCGGCATGCCAGGCGGCGATTGCAGCTGCACTTCCGTCGCGCCTTGGATCCCGCCGACGGTGCGCGCTACGTCGCGCGCCGTGCGATCGAGCGTGTTGAGATCGTCGCCAAAGATGTTGATGATAACGGCGGCCGTGTAGCCCGATAGCGATTCCTCGACCCGCTCCGTCAGGAACGGCTTGACGGCGAAGTTTACGCCCGGGAATCCGACGAGGGCCTTGCGCACGTCGGCCTGAGCGCCTTCCGCTTCGTCACCGGATAGCCCAGGCTTGAGGTCGACCTCGAACTCGCTGTAATGCGTACCCCAGGTGTCGTCCGCTTTCTCCGCCCGGCCGATCCGCTGGGAGATCGAGCGCACCACTGGCAGGGCAGCCAAAGCCTTGGTGACGAGCGCGCCAAGGCGCTCCGATTCCGCGATCGAAGTGCCCGGCACGGCCGACATGTGCAGGATGAAATGTCCTTCCTTGAGCTCAGGAAGGAAGGCGCTTCCGAAGAACGGGAGGGCGGCACAGCCGGCCAAAGTAAAGGCCATAGCGGCGGTGATCGCAGTCCGTGGATGGACCGCGATGTTCCGCAAAATTCGCTCATAGCGGCCGCGTGTCCAGCGAACGACGGGCGGCTCTCTAGCCGCTCCCGCGCCTTCGTCTTGTCGTCCGCGACCCGCGAGCAACAGCATCGAGAGCGCCGGCGTCACGGAAAGCGCGACGACAAGCGATGCCAGGATCGCGAAAATGTAAGCGGCGCCGAGAGGCGCAAAGAACCGGCCGGCGAGACCCGGCAACGTCAGCACGGGCAAGAAAACAAGAACCACCGCGAGGGTAGCGTAAATCACGGCTCCGCGCACTTCGAGCGAGGCGTTGAGCACGACGCGGGCTGCGGACCGCGGATTGGGCAAACGCCTGTTCTCGCGCAAACGTCGGACGATGTTTTCAACGCCGATCACCGCGTCATCGACAACTTCGCCGATGGCGATCGCGAGGCCGCCCAAGGTCATGGTATTCAGGCTCTCGCCCAGCGCGTTCAAGGTGATGACTGCGGCCAGCAGCGAAAGCGGAATCGCCGTGCAGGCGATGGCCGCCGTACGCAGATCGAAAAGGAACAGGAACAGCACCCCGACGACGAGGATGTCGCCGAGGATCAGCGACTCCCGGACATTATTGTTGGCCGTATCGATGAAGTTCGCCGGACGGAAAAGGTCGGCGTGAAGGATGACGCCATCCTTCTCGATCACCGGCCGCAAGTCCGCCAGCGCGTCTTCGACACGCTGCGTCACCTCGACGGTATTGGCGCCGTACTGTCCCGAGATCGCCAGGATTACGCCGGGCTTGCCCATGATCGTCGCGCCACCGATCGGCGGCTCCGGCGCATGGACCACGTCGGCAACGTCGACCAGCAGCACGCTCGAAGCGCCCTGGTTCAGCAAGACAGTGTGGGCAACATCTTCCGCCTTGAGCGACTGCCCCTCCGTCTGAAAGACGATGCGCTGATTGGTCGTGTCGATAAAGCCCGCGCCGCGCACGCCGGTCGCCTTCTTCGCTGCGGCCAGAACGTCGTCGAGGGTTAGAGACCCCCGGCACGGCAAGAAGCCGCAGCCGCAGCGTCCAATCGGCGATGGTGCGCATATCCATCAGCGAACGCTTGTCGGAGGTGAGCCCCGCCACCAGGACGGTACTCGTCGAGGAGGTCAGCGGCGTCATCGCCGGGGATTGTGTCCCCGCGGGGAGTTGCTGGGCCGCGACCGCCAGGCGTTCGGCCACCACTTGCCGATCTCGGTAGATGTCACTTCCGGACGCGAAAACAACCGTGACGACCGAGAGCCCCTGGATCGATGTGGAGCGCAGCGATTGCACGCCGGGAACGCCGTTAACGGCGTTCTCGATGGGCTGGGTCACAAGGACCTCGATCTGCTCCGGGGTCAGTCCGGGGGCCTCGGTTTGGATGCCGACCTGGGGCGGCGCGAATTCCGGAAAGACATCGTATTTCGCGCGGACGACCGAGAGGATACCGTAGCCGAGCAGCACCAAGGCCAAGGCCAGGACGATGCCGCGGAAGCGGATGGCGAAACCGATGATATTCGCTTGCAATCCCGACTGCTTTGCGGCGAGACCGGCGTTGGCCCGCGTCATTTGTTGTCCTCGCCGACCTGGATTTGCGCCCGGAACTCCTCGGACAGCAGCATCTGGGCTCCCTGGGCCACAAGCTCGGGGATGGGTTGGGGGAAATCCTTGGCTGCGCCTTCGGGCATGGGTGCGTCAGTGTGAATTTCGAGGCGCGTAAATGTATCTGCGCCGGTGCGCAGATAGACCCAGGCACGCCCCGTCCACCACACGACAGCCGAGCGCGGAAACTTCGATTGCATCGATGGGCGCACCGGATGGCAGGAATGCAAGAACGTTCATTCCTGGCAGCAGATTGCTTGCGGCATCGGCCGAGTAATAGAAACTCAGACCTTGGATTTTCGGGTCCGTTTGCGTGGCGGGCGAGAGGAACTCGACCTGATGCGGTGTGGCACTTGCGCCGAATTGAACCGTCGCGCTCGGTGCGGCGACGCGGAAGCCCCAGGAGGCAGCGTGATCTGGAGGAGAAAGGTCTGACGTTCGATCAGCCGGCTCACCAACGGGCTGCCGTCGACGAGTGCGGAATCCGAGGCAAAGCGGCCACCGATTCCGACGGAAGGCGGCCACCGATTCCGATCGAAAGCGGCCGCCCAATCCGAACGAAGGCGGCCACCCTGTTGATAGGGTGAGCCAGGGGGCGTTGTCGGCAATCTGAACGGGGCAAGGTCCCTCCTTTTGCGGTTCACGCAATGGGAGGTCTGATGCCCGCCGAGAGATTGCCGATGCGGAAGATTCGAGAAGTTCTACGCCTGAAGTATGCCTGTGGGGTGAGCGATCGGGTGATCTCCCGATCGGTCGGGATCGGCCGCACGGCGATCGCGGAGTATGTCCGCCGCGCCGCGGTGATCGGCATCACCTGGCCGATACCGGAGGAACTCGACGACACAGCACTGGAGCGCAAGCTGTTTGCGCCGGCCGGCTACAACCCGCCGCGATCGAAGCCACTTCCGGATCGGGGGCATGTCCATGCCGAGTTGCGCCGCCGCAGCGTAACGCTGGCGCTGCTGTGGGAGGAATACCGCGGCCATCATCCCGACGGCTACGGCTACAGCCGGTTCTGCGATCTTTACGTCGAATGGCGCCACGGGATTACGGCGACCATGCGACAGACCCACGCGGCCGGCGAGAAGCTGTTCGTGGACTTCGCCGGCGATACCGTGCCGGTGTTCGACGGGCTCACCGGGAAGGTGCGCGCCGCCAAGATCTTCGTCGCGGTCATGGGAGCGTCGAATTACACCTTTGCCCAAGCCCGGTTCAGCGAGGCGCTGCCCGACTGGATCGGCGCCCATGTGGATGCGCTCACCTTCCTGGGTGGGGTGCCGAAGGCGCTCGTCTGCGACAATCTGAAGGCCGGGGTAACGGTGGTGAGCCGCTACGAGCCAGGCGTCAACCGGACCTACCAGGATCTTGCCGCCCATTACGGCACCACCCTTATGCCGGCGCGGCCCCGCAAGCCGCGCGACAAGGCCAAGGTGGAGGCGGCGGTTCTCATCGTCCAGCGATGGATTTTGGCGCGGTTGCGCAACCGGCGCTTCTTCTCACTCGCCGAGTTGAACGTTGCGATCCGCATCCTGGTCGATGAACTCAACGCCCGCCTGATGCGCAAGCTCGGTGCCAGCCGCCGCGAGTTCTTCGACACCATCGATCGTCCGGCCCTGATGCCGCTGCCGGCCGAGCTCTATCAGTACGCCGAATGGCGTCGTGCCCGTGTGGCGCCGGATTACCATGTTGAAGTTCAGGGACACTTCTACTCGGTGCCATCCCGCATGATCCGCCAGGTTGTCGAGGTGCGGGCCACCGAAGCCACTATCGAGGTGTTCCATCGCGGCACCCGCATCGCCAGCCACGCACGCTCGGGCGTGAAGCGCCGCCACACCACGATCCCCGAGCACATGCCGAGCGCGCATCGCCGATACGCCTTCTGGACGCCCGCGCGTCTGCTGGCCGCCGCCGAGAAGATCGGTCCGTCCACGGTCGCGCTGTGCGAGGCGATCATGCGGACAAAGCCCCATCCTGAGCAGGGCTTCCGATCCTGTCTCGGCATCCTGCGGATGGAGAGGACCTATGGGGCGCAGCGTCTCTAGGCCGCATGCCGCCGTGGTATCAGCATCGGCGCAGCGAGCTATCGGTCGATCGCCTCGATCCTCAAGACCGGCCTGGACAAGGCCTTCCTTCCCGACACCGCCCCCGACGCCGATCCCATCCAGCACGGCAAGATCCGGGGCCGCGGCTACTACCACTGACCAGCAACAAGGAGACCTTATGCTCAGCAACCATACCCACGAACGTCTCGCCGCTCTCGGGCTCGCCGACATGGCCAAGGCCTTCGATGATCAGCAACGCCAACCGGACGTCACCGCACTGACCTTCGAGCAGCGCCTCGGCCTGATGATCGATCGCGAAGCAACCGAGCGGGAGAACAAAAGGCTCATCGTGCGCCTGAAGTTCGCCTCGCTACGGCAGACCGCAATCGTCGAAGATGTCGATCTGCGCGCTCCGCGCGGCATCGACCGCGCCTTCTTTGCCAAGCTCGTCGATGGCGATTGGATCAGCCGCAAGCAAAATTTGCTCATTGCCGGGCCGACCGGCGTCGGCAAGAGCTGGATCGCCTGCGCGCTCGGCCACAAGGCATGCCGCGATAATCGATCCGTCTTATATCATCGCTTGCCAAGGCTGTTCGAAGCTCTTGCGCTCGCCCGCGGCGACGGACGCTACGCGCGGCTCCTCAAAACGCTATCGAGGGTCGATTTGCTCATCCTCGATGACTGGGGCCTCGCTCCGCTTACCGGCGAGCAACGTCGCGATCTCCTCGAAGTCGTCGACGATCGCCACCAGCGCGGATCGACCATCATCACCAGCCAGGTGCCGATCGAAAATTGGCATGAGGTCATCGCCGACCCGACCATCGCCGACGCCGTCCTGGATCGACTCGTCCACAATGCTCACCGCCTCACACTCAAGGGAGACAGCATGCGAAAGATCACTGCGCAGCGCGCCAATCTTGACGCAGCCAAGAAAACCTGACCCAACTCCTCATGCCGGCAACGACACCCCGGCCGCCTTCGTCGGAACAGGTGGCCGCCTTCGATCGGAATGCATGGTCGCGTTCAATCGGAATCCCTGGCCGCAATCCCCGGAATCCGCAACGAGCGCCTTGCCGATGACCGTCCCCCACTCCTGCAGCGCCGTTGCCTTTAGCGTTCTGACCTGGGCCTCTGCCGTTGCGACACCGGCTTGATCTGTGGCGAACGTCGCCTCGGCCGTCTGTAGCTGCGCCAGGGTCCTGATATTGTCCTTGGAAAGTGTCTGCGCGCGCTCCAACGCAGCCTTCGATGCAGCGATCCTGGCTTGGACACTCTGAAGCTGGGCGACGGCAGTCACGTAGCTGTTGTCCAACGCGACCAGCTTGTCGAGATCGAGCACGGTTCCGTAGACGCGGATTTGGTCCTGGTGTTGCGTCGCTTTTGGCTTGATGACCAGGACCCCGCTCAGCTTGCGCGTCGCGGCAGTCAGGGTCACGACGGGCTGACCATCGCCGTCGATCGATACGCGCAGAGGCGCTTTGAGCGGCCGCTCTCGTTCAGCCTCCAACGCTGCCTCGCCTCGTCCGGCGAGGAACCCCCCCAAACGACAAGCGCGCCAAGGCCTACAACCACTGCAAGGGTAACCAAGGCTCGAACGATTCGGCGCGCAGATCCATCAGGGCTTGTGTGCTGCCTAACGGCCACGTCCATCTCCATCGCCATTTTTCGATAGCTCTATCTTGAGCGAATGCTGTCCGAAATCCTTTCGGAACTGCTTGCGCAGACCAAGCAGACCAACCAAAGCGACCGTTGTAAACGCCGCTCCGGCCAGGAATGTCGCGATGGGGCCGTAGACATCCCAGAGTGCTCCCGCGACCACGCTGGCGGCGAGCATGGCACCCCCGCTCGCGAGATTGAACACCCCAAACGCAGTTCCGCGCAGATCGGCAGGCGCGGTATCTGCCACCAATGCCGCAAACAATCCTTGGGTGAGGCCCATGTGCAGATCCCAAAACACGACGCCAAGCAGAAGGATCGGCATCGATGACGCCAATGCCAGGAGCAGATCGGCCACCACGAGCGTGGCGACGCCGACGATCAGGACAGCTTGATGCCCAAACCGGTCAGAGAGCACCCCGGCAGGGTAAGCCGCGAGCGCATAAGCGAAGTTCATAACGACCAAGACGATGGGTACGAGTCCGACGGCGAGGCCCACGTTCTGAGCTCGTAGAATCAGAAAGGCCTCGCTGAACCGGGCCAACGTCAGCACCACCGCAACGGCCACCACGGCCCAGAACGGCCGCGGGAGCTGCCAGACATCGGCGAAGTGCGGCTTGAACTTCGCCACAGCGCCAATTGCCCGTTCCGGCTCCTTCACCCCGAACACCATCAAGCCAACTGCGGCGAACGCTGGGACGACCGCTATCCAGAACACCGCGGCGTAATTGTCGCCAGTGAGGTGCATAAGCCCGATTGCGGTGAGAGGGCCTAGGAATGCACCGATTGTGTCGAGCGACTGTCTTAAGCCGAAGCTCGCTCCCATCAATGCCGCGGGCGCGAGGTCCGCCACCAGTGCATCGCGCGGCGCGCCGCGGACGCCTTTTCCGACCCGGTCAAGGAAACGGGCAGTCAGGATCCACTCAATCGTCGTCGCGAGGGGGAAGATTGGCTTGGTGAAGGCGGCAAGACCGTAGCCGATGGCGGCCAGCATCTTGCGGCGGCCGAGCCAATCGGACAGTGCGCCCGAAAAAATCTTGGTGATCATCGCGGTGGCTTCGGCAACACCCTCGATGAGTCCGACTGTCAGTGTCGAGGCTCCGAGCACGGCGACGAGGTAAACCGGCAGGAGCGCGTGGATCATCTCGGATGAGAGATCCATGAACAGCGACACGAATCCGAGCGGCCAGATTCCGCGCGGCAGGGCTCGAAGCGCCGTCGAGGCGGTCAGAGCGTGGTCAGCCATTCCGCGATTTCCCTCGCTTCGAGGAGTTTGGAGTGTCGGGATCCAGCGGGCCAGTGCCGCCGTCATTCGTGTCTACGATGCCTTCTTGCGCATAGACCTCATCGGCGAATGTCCGCAGGGCGGTGTCACAGGTCTTAAGTATTTCGTCCGGCTGCTCCATCCGCGCGCCTGGGAAAAAGTCGCGCGCCTTGATCTTGGCAAGCCAGGCAGAGAGCTTGTCGAAGTCGTCTTCGATCTCCTCAAGCTCCGCGAACGTAAACTTCCGGCGCTTAGTTTCCTTTTCGATCTCGGCGAGAAATTCGCTGGAGCGCGCGCCGAACTCGTCGTATTCGCGCGTTCGGTCGGCTTGAAACCGCGCCACGATGGCTTGCTCTTCTTCCTCATTGACTGCGGTGACAACAAAAACGTTGGCGCTACCGCCTTGGAAGTCGCTCGCGAGGTGATGGAACCGGCCTCGGCCTTTCGATTGTGCGTCGCGTAGCCGAACGGTGTCACGGTTCGATCCGCCTCGAGAACACGAGGCCGCCCGGCGAGCACGGGCTAATTGCCAGCGCCAGCTTTCCCGCGGTCCCGGAGATCAAGTCCCAATCGTAATTGGCGAACTTATCGAGTGTACGGGCGACTGTCTGCGACTCTTCATCGACTATCACCGCAAAAAGTACCGGGTTATAAGGACCCGGGGCGTCTATCGGCCGACAATGTCCAAAGGGAAATGGGCGGCGAGGTAGACCCGGGCCCAGCCTACGCAGAGCCCGAGGGCGGCGGCTAGGGCCCCGGCACGACGTGCCGGCGTTGAGGCGGACACCCAGAGGCCAAACCCATCGCAAAGAGTATGGCGCTGTGATCGCTCGGGAAAGACTATCCGGAGCGTGATTGAGGAAGTTTCGGGTATGTAGGATTGCGAAGGGTCGCGGGTGCATCCAGAACGATGACACACCGACGGCCAACGGCAGCGCCAGAAGTCTTCGAGATCTACCGGGATAGGAGCGCTACGACGCTCATCTCGGATCGGATCATTTAAAAGTACAAGACGACCGTGGAGAAGATGGTGAAGTCGCTAAAGCTGTCCTTCGCTCTCGAAGCTTTCGCTATATTGTACGTCGTCCGTTCCCGCGATGATCTTCTTGAGCTCGGCCTTTCGCTCGAGGTGGGGCAGCTTCCGAATGTCGCGGCCGTTCAGATAGGGGAGGCCGAAGGCTATTAGGGCGCACACTGATAAAACTTCGGCCACGTGCGCTTCGCTCCGATAACGACCACTCTTGTGCAACCGCAACAGATGACGTCGTGGACCAGAAACTAGATGCTTGCAGCAAAGAGATCCCATCGGTCCGGAAGGCCCTTAAGCTCGTGCGATCCGCGATCGGAGAATTTCAAACCTGATCCAGCCACGAGATCGGTCACGACCCTTGAAACAAGTACCTCATCGGCTTTGGAATTGGCCATGACGCGAGCCGCGACGTGCACGGCAATACCGCCGACATCCCGCCCTCTGATTTCGATCTCGCCGGTGTGAAGGCCGGCGCGCAATGTTAAACCGATCTTCTTTGAAGCGGAAGCGACGGAAATCGCGCATCGAACTGCCCGACCAGGTCCGTCGAATGTCGCGAGAATACCATCGCCAGTGTTCTTGATCAAAGTGCCGCGATGCTTTGCGACCATCTGCTTCGCCAATTCATCGTGACTATCCAGCAATCGACGCCACGTCTGGTCGCCCATCTCGGCGGCACTCCGGGTCGAACCGACGATGTCCGTGAAAAGCACGGTCGCCAATACTCGCTCCAGGTCCATTGATGCAGCTTCCCGTCGGCCGGTAACAAACTCCTCAATGTCTCCATAGAGCGCCTCAACTTCACCGAGCCAGTAACAGTGATCGCCCTCGGCATATTCGACGTACTTTGCCCCGGGAATTTTCTGACCCAGTTTCCGACCCAGGGCGACGGGGACCTGAGCATCTGTTTTGCGGTGCACCACTAAAGTGGGGATCTGCAGTGTGGGGAGGATCGAGGAGACGTCGATCTGCCGGTTGAGTGCCAAGAGCGTCCGCAACGCGCCGGGACTGCTGGATAACCGCTCTAGCTTAGCGAACTGGCTAACGGCGGCGGCGCTGTGCAATTGACTCGGGATGACCGTTTTGATCATGGCTCCGCTACCGAACGACTTGATGATCTGTTCCAAACGAGGCTGCCACAAGTCGTCAGACATCCGATCCGCAGCGCGGGAAAACCCTCCCACGAGAATAAGGTGCGAGACCCTGTCGGGATAGGTTGCCGCGAACATAATGCTCATTGGACAACCCTCAGAGAAGCCGAAAATAATGGCGCAGCGGGATCCAATCTCGTCCATGACGGCGCGGACATCGTCCATGCGTTGCTCGAGTGAGGGCGCGCCGGATATTCTGTCCGACAACCCCTGGCCTCGTTTGTCGAAGCTCACAATCCGGGCGAATCGGGATAGCCGCCGCAAGAACGCCGTGTAGCCTGGGAGCTCATGCATAAACTCGACGTGCGAAAACAGGCCCGGGACCATGATGATGTCGATCGCTCCGTTGCCTATCACCTGGTAGGCAATACTGACCTCACCTGAAAGCGCGTAACGCGTCGGGGGCAAATCGATGTCGGACATTGAGTCGCGTCTCTATGAGCGAGCGACTAGGTATCGGAACGTGTTGTTCAGACGATAGCCGCTGGACGCAGTGCGGTAGCGCTCGATCGCAGCGGCGACTCCTTCGCGGGCACATTCAAAGCTCGAGGCCCGAACCGCGCGCTCGGCTGGTCCCGCGGATAGCATGCCCCTGAGCGCCGTCTCCAAATCGGCATAAATCCAGGGACATGAGACATCCACGACTACGCCCGGTGTCAGGCCCGCTTCGCTCGCGAGCGTTTTGAGCTTGCTTTCGTCCGAGAGCGCAAACGGACCTGGAGCGCCGGGAGGCGGTGGCGGCATCAGCGATCCCAATGCCTTCAGGTGCCCGGCAGCCTCGCAGGTTTCCGGCAAGCCCCAGACTGCGATGATGATGATGCCGTTGGCCTTCACGACGCGTCGCGCTTCACGCAGTGCGTTCACCGGCGAAGCGGCATACTGAAATGCGTTGAAGCCTGTCACGACGTCGAAAGAGCCGTCCTCGTAGGGGAGGGCTTCCATTTCGGCGACGTGGAACTCTCCACCGGGGACGCGACGCCGCGCAATCTCGATGAAGGGCGCAGTAGCATCGACGCCTGCAACACGGCCGATTGCTCTTGAGAAAACCTGCGCTGCGAGCCCAGCTCCACACCCAATATCGAGGATTGACCCAGCCTTCGCGACTTCCGGACGCGCCAGCACGCTCTCATAAAGGGGAAGGAAGGTCGGCTCTTGTACCTCGGCATAGTCACGCGCACGCGCGCCCCACAAGTCCCCTTGGACCGAAGCAGATCCAGCAGATGCGGTTATTGTCACGCTCATTGCTTTCTCCTTCCAAACTTGGCTGGTGGCGCGATCGCTCCAGGTTGCCACATCATCAAGAATACTGAACATTCGTCATGAGCCGCCGGACCCAGACGGCTGCACAATTTAGACGAGATCAATGAAAGGTCTGGGGCCCAGGACCCAGATTCGGTCAGTCCCTGGAGACGCCCCGAGATCCAAGCCCCGCCTCGCGCGCACGGACGATCGCCTGCGCGCGGTTTAGCGTGCCGAGCTTGCCGAAAATGCTGTTGATGTGATTGCGGACGGTTTTCTCGCTCAGCGTCAACGACTTAGCGATCTGCAAATTGCCTAGACCGCGCGCGATCAGGTCGAGCACCTGGCGTTCGCGTGCAGTCAGCTCGAGAAACGGGGTTTCTCCGGATTCCGCGCGCCGATCAGCGAGGACAAATCGTGCCGTCTCGTCAAGAAACTGACGCCACGCAGGCTGATGTTCGAGCAGAAGATGGTTATTGCTTTCCAAGGGCACGAATTCGGCATTCGGGATTGAATGGGCGACCATATGGCCGTCGGCGAACGGCACTCGCCTGTCATTGCGCGCGTGCATGACAAGCGTCGGACTGCGGATATCGGACAGCATGTCGCTAACATCGATGCGGTTATGCGTCCGCATCAGATGCACCACGTTTTGTGGCGAGATCGTCATGCGCTGCATATCCATGAACCAGCTGTATTGCTCCGGCCTGCTGTCGGGTATCAGGAGGGCAGAAAACACCTGGCGGAACGCCGGATTGTCACGCCCCCACCCGAGTTCGACCAGCTTGAGCATCGTCTCGGCTTCATCGACGTCCTGCGGCAATGGATTGTGAGTGAGCTTTCCGCGTGCATAGGCGCCATAAAGAACCAAGTGGCTCACGCGCTCCGGATGACGTGCCGCGTAAGCCATCGCCACCGGCGCTCCCTGGCAGCAGCCGAGGAGAATGAATCGCTTCAGCCCTGACGCGTTGACGACCGCCTCGAGGTCGGCAACAAGATCATCGAATGTCAGGTGCGGGGGATTTTGTTCGGAGAGTCCGCAGCCGCGACCATCATAGCGCGTAAGCGTGTAGTTCCTTGTCAGCTCGGCAAGCCGCGCATTCCAGATTGGGCTCTTCCAATCGTATTCCACATGATTGAGCCAAGTCGCTACCTCGATCATCGCCGGACCTTGGCCGCCCTGAGTATAAGCGATACGGACGCCGTCTGAGGATTTGCAGAACCGGATCTGAGTCATGTCGAATGGTCTAAGTCATTGTAAGGTTCAAGGGAGGCAGCTCGACCAAGCCGCCGGTGCCCGTTACCCTATCACGGCTGCACTGGCCGATTCTTTGAAGATATTTCAATGACTAAAGTGATGCAATGTCAGCAGTATGATTAAATGCGCCTTCCCCTGCCATTGAATTGGAAGGGGTCATCTCGATCGAGAAAGAAGACCCTCGCGTTGAAGCAAGGGTTGGTGGACAAGAATGTCCAGGGAAAATCCGCCCTGATCGGGCGCCGAACCCGTAGGTTCTGGCAGGCCATCCGATGGTCCCCACAATGGTGCTCCTCCTGCTGGAGCATTGGCCCCTTGCGTCTAGATGGGAGGCGGTCACTTCTTGCTCTATTCAGTACCCCCTGGCGAGCATCAACGTGAGCACACGCAGCGTCCGTTCGGGATCGCTCGGGTATTCGGAGTCGTGCGCATGCCCTTATCGAAATAGTCTATCTTCCAGAAGAACGTGCGGCCCACCAAGCTAAAGCGGCCTAAGTCGTGCTCGCCATGCGAGTCATTCTCGGCGGAAAATTCCGAGAAGCTCGTCACCAAAAGCAGCGGCTGTGCCTTCACGCAGTCAGGCAGTTCCGCACCCCCACCATCGGCAGCATCACCTTGCCGCCGCAGAATGCGCTTATGAAGGCGTAATGAGAAGAGCGATCCAATTCGTCATCGCTCTCCTCCGCGTCATCCGCGTCCCGCTTTTGTACGGAGACATGTGGCGGGCCCCGCAGTAGGGACAATCATCGTCACACTGTGCAGACCACAGATCGGTCCACTCACGGCCGCGTTCCGCCCAGTGGTAGTAGTTTCGGATTTGCATGGCCGGCCTCTTAGATTAGGTCAGCGAGCACGGGCACTGATACGACGGTGTTACCGCCACACGCTTCGCAGTATCCCTGGTCCTGGTCGGGCTCTATCTTTGCCGTGTGGTCGCATCTTTCCGTCATGCAGATGGCAGGACACACGGTGTCGGTGATTTCTGCGATGAGCAGATTATCGAGGCTATCGAATCCCTCAATGTCACAAAGCCTCACCGGCTTTATAGCCTTGTAGAAAGAGCAATGGTGGACGTCTCGCTTCTCCTCACTGCCGACCGCCCGAGATAGCAAAGCGGAGCTACTGCGCGCATGGCTCGCGCAGCTGCAGAATAACTCCACCTCGCTACCGACCCGGAATAGGGGGCCGGAGAAGGTACACGCCAGACCGCAATATTGTCTTGGGGTCGTGAAAGAAGGAGGCGTGAGATTGTGGCAAATTGGCAAGGCTATTGGCGCCCTCTCCTGGAACGGCCTAGGGAGAATGTTATGCGGCTCGATCGCCACCTCCTTCCTCCGCATCTCACTCACAAGTGTCAGTGTTGCCATAGGATCAATGGATTGTCGTCAACGGACGGCTCATCGTTTGGGCGCGAGATGGAAACAAGCGATGGTGGTTCAGCTCAGAGCTGGGTCGTGTCCCCGGTGGTGGTGTAGCTCGGTAGAGCAAAGCCGCCCGGACGCGCGCCTCAAATAGCGCCGTAGCGGGCGGGCGGCTTTGCGGTGGTCACCGGCAGTTCTCCGGTAGGATCGGGTTGCGACACGCCAACGCAACCGAGGAACCACCGATGACCGACGATATGATGAACCTGCGCACGCTCGTGGAGAAGACCCCTGATGCCGATCTCTTGCGCGAGATGATCGGCTTTGCCGCCCAGCGGCTGATGGAGCTGGAAGTCGAAGGCCAGGCCGGTGCAGCCTACGGCGAGAAGAACCCCGAGCGTCTGGCCCAGCGCAACGGCTACCGCGACCGGATCTGGGAGACCCGGGCCGGCACCGTCGAGCTTCGCATCCCCAAGCTGCGCAAGGGCTCCTGCTTCCCGGGTTTCCTGGAGCCGCGCCGGATGGCAGAGAAGGCGCTCACCGCCGTGGTCCAGGAAGCCTATGTGCAAGGCGTTTCGACCCGCTCGGTCGACGATCTGGTGCAGGCGATGGGGATGAGTGGCATCTCCAAGAGCCAGGTAAGCCGGCTCTGTGCGGAGATCGACGACAAGGTGAAGGCGTTCCTCGCCCGTCCGATCGAGGGTGACTGGCCGTATCTGTGGATCGATGCCACCTACGTGAAGGTGCGCCAGAATGGCCGCATCGTGTCGGTCGCAGTCATCGTCGCGGTCGGCGTCAACAGCGACGGCCGGCGCGAAGTTCTCGGCATGGACATTGGCCCGTCCGAGGCCGAGACGTTCTGGACGGCGTTCCTGCGCAAGCGCGCCCGCCGCGGCTTGCGTGGTGTCAAGTTGGTCGTCTCCGATGCCCATGAGGGCATCAAGGCCACCGTCGCCAAGGTGCTCAATGCCAGTTGGCAGCGGTGCCGCGTCCACTTCATGCGCAACGCACTGGCCCATGCCGGCAAGAGCGGCCGGCGCGTCGTCTCCGCCTTCATCGCCACCGCGTTCGCCCAGGACGATGCCGAGGCCGCTCGCACGCAGTGGCGCAAGGTCGCTGACCAGCTCCGTCCCAAGCTGCCCAAGCTTGCCGGCTTCCTGGACGAGGCCGAGACCGATGTGCTGGCCTACATGACGTTCCCGCCGCAGCACCGGACCAAGCTGCACTCGACCAATCCGATCGAACGCCTGAACGGCGAGATTAAGCGCCGGACCGAGGTCGTCGGCATCTTCCCCAATGAAGATGCCATCGTTCGCCTCATCGGCGCGATCCTGCTCGAGCAAAACGATGAATGGGCCGTCCAGCGCGCCCGCTACATGACGCTGGAAACCATCGCGCCGTTGAGCGATGATCCCACCGTCAGCCTTCCGGCGATCGCCAGCTGACCTGCCCGGCTCTTGCCGGTGAACGCGGTCTCCCGCCGCCAGCTACACCACGCAACGGGGCACGATCCAGAGCTGTGCGCGACGATTGGCAAGCCACCGCTTCCAACCGAACGCCAAATCCATACCCATCTCCGCAACTAGCAAAAATAGGCGGCGTCTGATAGGCGTGCGGATCAAGCGTGACGGCGTTGACGGCGTTCCATCGATCATAAGCTTGAGATAAATGCGGTAATTCGGCAGCTGCAGAAGACCAATCTCGTCGAACCTCCCATGAAATTCGCGATGGAAATCAGCGTTTCCGGACTACTACCGCGGTGCGTTGCGTGTACCGGCAACCCGGCTCAACCGGATTCCTCCGGGTGGTAAACGCTTTCCACCGCCGTCGCGTTGACGTCGCGCGGGGGGCTGCCGGATCGTTCGCGAAAGACCGGTTCCCTCGTTCGGCATGGACGCCGCCCTCGACGCGATCGTAACCGGACCATTTTCCGGTTCGTCACTTCGCCGGCCAGCGCGCCGGTCCCTGTCGGCGGCCGACTCACCCGTGCGCGTCTTCCCAGATCCGCCGGATGATCCCCAGCACGCTCCTGCTCACATGGAGATTGCGGAAGTGACCGACCTGCCGCGAGGCCTTTGAAGCCGGTCGCTTCGGATCGTAGGTGATTACCTCCTCGTTCCTCCCTGCGCACGCGAGGTGCCCAGACCTATCGCGCACACCTGGAGGTGGCCGGGAGGCACTTTGGTCAATTCGCGCTCCACGCCCGTCGTCGTAACCAGTTGTCCATAGAACTCGAGTTCTCCCTCGATCGCCGCTCGACGCAGCCTTTCGAGGAGCGCGAGCGCTTCTCCATTTCCTTTGATTAAGCCGATCTTATCCGCCCAAGTGACCATCATCAGCAACGGGTATGGACCGAAGAACGGCCTCAATCGGCGTTGAATGTGTAGGCGCAGGGAGGAGCCTGCGGCGGCGGCCATCGCCCACCCGGGGACTCCCGAAAAGATCGCCTCGCCACGACAAGCGGCCGACGTATTAGCATCGAGAGGCGCGAGTCCGGCGCCAGCTCCGATGAGATAAAGCCAAACAGTCATACGATCCGGAAACGCACCGCGGTCAGGAACGGCGAAACGTGTCGGGTCGCGGGGCGCTCCCGCGGAACGCTCGCACCGAATGGGAGAACTGTCGCTTGAAGTCGGCGCGTCGGAGCATCGGCTCGCCGCCGGAGATGTTCGTGGCATTCGCCTTTTCGGTCGATAGTGTCGGGTCGCCGAGCTTGCACCGCATAGGGCGTCGGTGAACCGCAAGCGACCGCAATTCCGATATCATGTCGCCGCCGGGGTGTGCGATCCATATGTCTCCAAGGGCGGACTTCGGTGATCAGCTATGCCACTCGCTGTAATTTTTCGCCGAGCTCAGCGTCTGTATAAAGCTGCTTGTATGCCCGCGCCATCGCGTCGCCTGACGACCGTCGCGCGCGAGCAGCGGTGTAAACGACACGGGCGAAGCGGTTCCTTGACACGAGGCAGGATCGCCCGTTTGATGTTCGCCCAAGGCGCAATGACATTCCCTGATGCCGGTTGGCTCAATTGCCGGATCGAAAGGGCTGGAAACGAGATGGCCGGGATAGTTGGCCGAGTGGGCACGGGATCGGACGTCAGCCATATTCGCGCGGTCTTGAAGGAAATCTTCGAGAATGCCGCGATCCGGCGCAATGCCGAGATGCTGATCGACGGCAGCGACATTCGAAGCCGCGAAGCGGCAATCCGTTTCAAGATGTTGATCGGCACGATCGATATCGCAGACGCCGATCTCGTTGCGGCCTTTCATGAGCTTTGGGTCGGACGTGAGGATGAACGCGCCCATCTCCAGCTTCTGACCAAGGTGGGATACGAGTTCTGGCCGCAGAACGCGGCAGAGTTCCTTTCCCGGTTCATTGCCGAGCGTACCGGTAGCATTCGAAGCCCCGACTTCAGCGACTGAGCTCCATCGCCTCCAGATTCATCCACGGAATGCGGAGAAGCCGCCCAGCCAGACCGGCCGATCCGGCGAGCAAATCGTCGCTTGGGCATTGGGCAGCAATCCTCATTGAAGTGGAACGATGCATTAGTTCACGAAGCCTCCCTGGGGATCCGGTCCGGCCTCGCGATTGCGCGTCGCACCGGGTCGACCGGCGGCAGCGGGGCCACAGCTCACGTTCGCGGCGCTGCGAATTCGGCCTTCACGCGGCCGCTGCGGAGCGATGTAGGCCGCCATAGACGGTATTGGAATCATCGCCGTGAACGAAGGCGCGCGACCTCTCATGAGCCACTTTCCGGACCTACCGCAACGGCCCCTCTCCAGAATTCCATTCGTCCGATCAAGAAGCCGCAATTTGCCTTCGACGGGTCCGACCGATGCGGCGCGGAATCCGCGTCCAACACGCAAAACGTCTCGCTTCCGACCTTTCGACCGTCTTGCCAAAATTCGAAGACCCACTCACCGGCTACGATCTCCCACGTGTGGTCAAACATGAACTCGCGGTAGGCCTGAGCGCCGATCGTGCCGCGAATGGTATACTCGCTTTCGTAGTGCCGAACCCCCGAAGCCGGATCGAGCAATCCCGACTCCGGAAAGACAGTGACAAGCCTGAGCTCCACGCGCGCGCCGGCGGGAGCGCCCTCGATGAGATACCGCAGCCCGAATCGTAGCGACTTGCGCGCAGGAATGGTGGTCGTGCTCTGAACGAGAGAGGCGTTCCGGACGTTTGCGACCGCGCCAAGGCTACTTTGAGCGATCGGCCGGTTTCCGGTGCTGGCATGAAAAATTCCTCGCTCGAGTTACCCGAACCCGCTCGACCTGAAATCATCCGACGGTCCTGCCGAAACGATAGGATTGCGAACAGGACCGCTCCAGCGGCGCACAAGGCGCGAGGTAGGACCAGTGTGAACTTGTCCGAACGTCGGCGCATGTTCCATGTCCTTCGGTGAACCGACCTTCGGCTGGGGCCTAGCACTACTTGGCAGAATGTTAGATCTGGGCTTTTTATTAGGATTCCCGAATCGATTTTTCAATGATTCATGGGTGGTCGGCTCTTGGACGGCTGACCATGGCGGAATGGGAAGACGAACTCGAACGCTGGCTCATGCCGTTCTTGGACCGGTTGGGTCATAAGACCCGGCAGCGGATGTGTCCCCTTTACGTTGCGGGACTGATCGGTCCTGGCGATCGCAAGAGCGTTCCGCCGATGGCAGAACGCCTTGCCACGGGCAACTACGATCAGTTGCACCATTTCATTGCGGACGGTGTCTGGGACGCGACGCCGCTGGAGACAGAGCTGCTCAACCAGGCGGACCGACTTGTCGGCGGCAAGGATGCGGTGCTGGTTATTGATGACACCTCACTGCCGAAGAAGGGCGACCGCTCGGTTGGTGTTGCGGCTCAATACGCGTCGGCTCTCGGCAAAACGGCAAATTGCCAAACGCTGGTGTCTTTGACGCTTGCGCGCGGCGAAGTGCCAGTGATGGTGGCGCTACGTCTCTTTTTGCCTGACAGTTAGACAAGCGACGTGTCTCGTTTGAAGCGCGCTCGCGTGCCAGTCGAACATCGAACGACACAGTCCCAGCCGGAAATTGCTTTGGCCGAGATTGACCGCGCGATGGCAGCCAACGTGCGCTTTGGATGTGTGCTGGCGGATGCAGGATAAGGACTCAGCGCACCGTTTCGACAAGGGCTAACAGAGCGCGGGCTGGCCTGGGCTGTCGGCATCCCTCGGCACCTGAAGGTGTATCCGGTCGATGTGAAGCTCATTTGGCCGATTACCAAAGTCCGCGGGAAACCACGAAAGCACCACGTGCCAGATATCCTGTCGACTGCGGCAGAACAAATGCTGGCCAGCGCCAAATGGAAAGCCGTGAGTTGGCGCAGCGGGACGAAAGGTCGGTTGAGAGCATCTCCCGGGCGACGAAGCTTCGCTCATTGGCGAGCAACGTGCCTCAGGGGAGAAGAAATACGATCTTACCAATCTCCCTGCGGCGACGGATCTGCGCACACTGGCCGCCACCATCAAGGCTAGATGGATTTGTGAGCAGGCGCATCAGCAGTTGAAGGAGGAACTTGGACTTGATCACTTCGAGGGGCGATCATGGCAGGGTCTTCATCGCCATGCCCTGATGACAATGATCGCCTACGCCTTCCTGCAACATCGCCGCCTCGCATACGCGGGGCGGAAAAAAAGAATCAACGGACCTCCGCCTCAGCCAACCATGCCCGCCGTACGTCACGCCATCGTCGATCTTATCCTTCGGCCGCCGTCTCAACGGTGTCCATACTGCCGAAAACAAATCTTTGAAAAACACTGGCGCAAATAGATTCTACCAAAGTAGTACTAGCTCGACCGGCGACTTTTCGCCAGCCTCCTTCGCAATTTGGCCGAAGGTCGCGTCAGGCGCGTCGACCTCGCTTATTCACTGTGAGAGACGCAAGATACGGCCAAGCCGTTCTCGCGTCCGGCACCCGTTCCAGAGCTCGCATCCGGAAATCGCAGCGTGATCTTGAGACCTGGTTTGCTGTCGGACAGTTCGATCACGGCTTGATGGAGATCGGTAACGGCAGCAACCAGACTAAGTCCAAGGCCGTTTCCCGCCGTGGTGCGGCTCCGCTCCAGGCGGTAAAATCGCCGGAACACGCGATCTCGCTCGGGTTCCGGGATGCCGGGACCGTCGTCGCTGACCTCCGCGATGACTGTGCCGCGCGAGTGAAATCCGCGCAAGACGATGCGCGTCTTCGTCGGTGTATGCCGCAGCGCGTTTTCCATCAGGTTGGAAAAGAGTTGGATCAGAAGCTCGCGGTCGCCATGGATCGGAAGCTCGTCGGCAAGTTGCAGCTCCAAAGCTCGGCCGCCGTCCTCGATTGTCGGCTCGTAAGCATCCGCAACCGTCCGCATGACCTCCTCCAGATCGACCAAACGGAACGACGCGCGTCGAGCCCCGGCCTCGATTTGCGCGATTCTCAAGAGTGCCGAAAATGTCTCGAGGAGCTGGTCTGCGTTCTCGATGGCCTGATCGATGGCACGTTGATAATCGACTGGCGAGCACGCCCGCGCTTTGGCGGACTCGAGGCGCTGGCGCAGGTGAGTGAGCGGTGTCCGGAGATCGTGGGCAATATCGCTGGAGACCTGTCGCAGGCTCTCAAGCAAATCCGCGATGCGATCGAGCATCGTGTTCAAGGTCGCGGAAAGCCGATCGAAGTCGTCGCCCGAGCCCGTCAGGGCGATGCGCTGAGACAAGTCGCCGGCAATGATTGCTTCCGCAGTCCGGCTGACGTGGTCAACCCGCTTGAGCAGCGAGCGGGTGAAGAGGGTCCCAGCCGCCAGACCGAGTACGAGTGCAAGGCCGAGCGCGATGAAAAACCCATTCAAGACCACATCTTCGACGTCCTCGACGCTTTCGAGATTGTCGGCAACGACGAGCGTCAAGCCGTTTGCCAATGCAGTCGAGCCCACCAGGATTTGGTCGGTTGCGTCTTCGCCATTGGACCGAGGCACGATCTTCGGTCGTGCGGTCGACGTTGCGGCAAATTCAGCCAGATAGCTTTCACCGATCAGGACGTGGCCTTCGGCATTGACAATGGCATACTGCAGACGCCGCTTGGCGGCCGAAGATCGCTCCTCGATCGTAGAGCGCAAGCCCTCCATGCCGTGGCGCCGATATTCGGCCAGCATCGACGAAGACTCCGCGTCCATGCGGTCCCGCGCCTGATGCTCAAGAGCGGACGTCACCGTGATTTCGGCAACCCAGGCGATGACGGAGACGGACAGTACGAAGACGACCGTGTGAAGCAGAGCGAAGCGGAACCCCGTGCTTCTAAAAAGTCTAGGGGCGGGCACGGAGAATGTATCCTGAACCGCGAACCGTCTCGATCAGCTCAGTGTCGAAACCGCGATCGATTTTTGACCGCAGCCGGCTAATGTGAGTTTCTACGATGTTCGTTTTTGGATCGAAATGGAAATCCCAGACACTCTCTAAGAGCATCGTGCGCGTTACGACCCGACCGGCATTGCGCATCAAATACTCCAGCAGACGGAATTCGCGGGGTTGTAAGTCGATGTCCAGACCGGCGCGGCGCACTTCTCGGCTGATCAGGTCTATCTCCAGGTCCGCGACTTTCAACACGGTCTCGACTTGGGCCATTGGCGGCCGTCGGGCCAGGGCATTGATCCGGGCCGACAGCTCGGCAAACGCGAACGGCTTGACGAGGTAGTCGTCCGCGCCGGCCTCGAGGCCTTCGACGCGATCACCGACGCCAGACATCGTTGTCAGAAAGAGCACTGGGGTCTTGAGTCCCGTCGCACGGGCCGTCTTGACCACCGAGAGGCCGTCGAGATGGGGAAGCATCCGGTCGACGATCAGGATATCGTAGGCCTCGCTGGTCGCCATGAACAAACCGTCACGACCATTTGTCGCGATGTCCACCACGTGACCCTGTTCCCGCAAGCCCCGCCTGAGATAGGACCCCGTCTCGGCGTCGTCCTCGATTACAAGAACACGCATCGCCTGCATCTCCCATCGCATGAGCCCGCCGCCTCGCGATCAGGTACGATCCTACAATGCCGGCGCGTCGTCAAACGCGCCGCTTGACCGGAACGGCCTCCTCGCCCTCGTGGCTGAGCGTCATATAGACTATCACGCTGGCAATAACGGTCAGGAACACCGCGCTCGTGATCACGGTGCCAAGTCCCAAGCCGCCATTTCCGATCGGTTGCGACAGGAGATCGCCGAAGGATGCGCCCATCGGGCGCGTCACAATATAGGCGAGCCAGAATGCGAGGATGGAGTTCATCTTCAGCCCGAAATAGCCGAATGCAATAACGGCGATGACTGCGCCGTACATCAGCCCGGCATGCAGATAGCCCAGGTTCAGGCCTTCAGCGGCGAGATCTCCGGCGGCCGTGCCGAGGGCGAAGGTCAACAAGATAGCCAGCCAGTAAAACAGTTCGCGCCGGGTGGTGTAGATGGTATGAATGGAAAGCGTCCTTTCGACCAGATACCATACGGCGAAGGTCGCCGCGAGGGCGATGGCGAAGCCGATGCTGGCGGCCTCTTGGCTGACGCCGAGGTGATCGACAAGGTTGTCGGTGAGCAGGGTGCCGACAATGCTGACCAGAACCACGATCACCCAGTAGATCCAGGGGACATATCTCTTCTGCGCAAACTGCACCATCAGCGCGGCGAGCAAGAGCCCGCTCATCAGCAAGGATGTCTTCGAGAGGCCGAGACCCAAATTTGCGTTGAGGAAGTCTGCCGCCGTCTCGCCGACGGTCACAGCCATGAGTTTGATCAACCAGAAGTCGACCGTTACCTTCGGTACGCGATTGTAGATGGCGCTTGCCGTCAGCTGGGTTGCATGCATCGGATCGGCTCCTATTCAAGAATTGCTGCCAATTGCGTACGGCTCCCGCGCGTTTGACACGCAAGACGACGGTCAAAGACATTCGAGAAGATGCGCGAGGGGAAGGAACTGGAGCCGCTGTGTAGCGGCCCCAGTCGTCGAGATCAGTCGTCGTCGCCTTCGTGGCCGTTCTCGTTCTGCTCGTTGTCGGCAGTGACGGTTTTCACCACCTTGCCCGATTGAGGGTCGATCAGCACCTTGTGGCGGGTGCCGCCTTTGAGGACCTGCACTTCGAGATAGACGGTACCATCTTGATCCTCGATGCCCGAGCCGACGGCCTTGCCGCCGACCGCTTGTTCTGCGGTTGCCATGGCCTCTTCCATACGGACCTTGGCGTTGGCCATGACCGCCGCTTCGTCGGTCGGAGCATCGCGGTTTTTGGCGTAAGCCGCGACCGAGCCGCCGATCGCGCCCGAGGCAAGAGTACCGGCCAGGATAGCGGTCATAAGTTTGGTGCGGAGCATTGGTGTCTCCTTTCGTCCGCCGCGAAGCGAAGGCTTCGCTGATAGGCCGAACCATGACCGGGAGAGCATTGCCTGAATTCGACCGACGCTATACGTTTTAGTAATGATCGCCCGGATATCGCGACAGGCGCCGCGACTTGCGGTCCACCTCGGGACCCAAAATCCATTATGGAAAACGGATGATCACCTCGATGATCGGCTGACGCAAGGCGACTGTCGCGCGCATCACGATGGCCGCCAATAGCGCCGTGCCCATGCCGCCGACTACGTCCGAAACGTAGTGCGTTCCGACGTATATGCGCGAGACCATCAGCAGCGCCGCCGGAATCGCCAAGATCAGCGCGCGGAGCCGGCGATGCTGCAGCAGTGTCGCGGCGACGATCGCCATCGCGGCCGTGGCATGATCTGAAGGAAAGGAGGGGTCGGAGCTGGGTGCGACGATGAGATGGGTTACACCTAGCTCGTAGGGGCGGAGACGACTTACATACAACAGGATAAACTGGTTGATGAGGAGACCGAAAAGAAAGGTCAGTCCGGCGTCGACCGCGAGCATCCTCTCGTTTGCCCTGTCCTCACGTTGCCACCACCGCACCGCGACCGCCAGAACCATGACGGGAACCGTGTAATCCGTCACCCCGATCATGAACCAATCGAGCATAGGACGATGTCCGGCCGAGCTGTTGAGCCACTGAGTAAGCGCGATATCGAGACCTTGTCGCATGCGTGGTGCTAAGCCTCCAGGAAAGCAACGCCAATCTGGGTTTGCGTTCTCCAGGCGGCCCGGCAGGCCTTTCGCGCGTTGTCGGCGTTGACAAGAAGGATGAACTCGTCCGGAATTCCGCAGGTGTTTTCGACATTCAGCGCAGCGCCGCCCTGCGACAAGTTCTTGATGGTGCAGTCGATGATTGAGCGCCCGTGGTTGAAAACAATCTTGCCACCCTTGAAGGTGCGCCGTCTCTCCGCTTGCCGCTTCTCCATGACTGCCCCAACTCGGCGCGATCCATCCGACGAGAATAGGAGCCTAGCAGTCGACACCTGACGGGGCCCTCACCAAAACTATACCGATTTGTAATGTCGGCTCGACGAGTTCTGGCGAGTAGGGGGCGGTGTAATGTATGCGACGCTCGCAGTCCTCATCTTCCGGATGAGGCGATAGCATTCGACTTGCGGTTTGCAAGTCTGCCCTCGCGCCGCCTTGCAGTCCGCAGAATACGGAATTGTATAGAGCCCGTAACCTCGCGGAAGGAGAAAAGATTGCACTCTGCGCGTTGTCGCGTCGTTCAATCAGGAGGTGCTCACATGCAAGAGAGAAATGCCGGTCGCCATGCAGGGCAGGACTTCTCATCACCGTCTGCTTCAATCGAACTGCAGGATTTTGCCACCAAAGTACCGGCGGTTACTCTCTCGTTCTGGGTGATCAAGATCGCCGCCACCACGCTGGGCGAGACCGGCGGCGATACCGTTAGCATGACGTTGCATTGGGGGTACCTCGCCAGCACCGCGCTGTTTCTCTCGATCCTTGCGGTCTTGGTTGTGATGCAGACCGCAGCGAAGAGGTTCCACCCGTTCCTTTACTGGGCCACCATCATCGCATCGACCACGGCCGGCACGACCATGGCTGATTTTGCCGATCGCTCGCTCGGTATCGGCTATGCTGGCGGCTCCTCGATCCTATTTGCTTGCGTCATCTTTACCCTGTGTTTGTGGTACTGGTCGCAGGGCTCGATCTCCGTCGACACCGTGAACACGCCAAAGGTCGAGGCGTTCTATTGGGCGGCGATCACCTTCTCGCAAACCCTGGGCACCGCTCTGGGCGACTGGACGGCCGATTCGACCGGGCTTGGGTACGAAGGCGGGGCGATCGTCTTTGCGGCAGGCCTTGCCGTCCTCGCCGCACTGTATTATCGGACCACAGTTTCGCGGGTTCTGCTGTTCTGGGCAGCGTTTATCCTGACACGACCATTGGGCGCAACCGTGGGCGACTTCTTCGACAAGCCGGTCAGCCAGGGCGGCCTGCACCTGAGCCGCCCAATCGCCTCGGCCGTGATTGCCGTCTTCATCGTCGCCTGCCTCCTGATTTTCCCGCAGCGGGCTGGCAGACATCCGGCAGGGCGCCTCGCCAGCGATGCAGTCTAGACCCTACGCCCACCTGGCGAGGCGCGGCCTAGCATCAGGTGAAGGCAGCTCCCAAAGGAAGCCTGTGCAGGATATGCGAATAGCGACCCCATTGCAGTATGGCACCACCGCGAGAGTTCTTCACTGGCTCGTTGTCGTACTGCTGCTCGCGCAATATTCGATTGGATGGCTGATGCCGGACATTCACCGCGGCGAGCTGCCGGGCATCGCCATGACCCTCCACGCCAGCCTTGGGGTCTTGATCCTGGCCGTAATGCTGCTGCGGTTCGCATGGCGGCTTACCCATCCTGTCGCACCAGAGAGCTCGCTGTCCGCCTGGCAGCGCTTGAGCTCGGAAATGGTGCACTGGTCGCTTTACGCGCTGGTGCTCGCGACGACGCTCACAGGATGGCTGTTCGCCTCTTTTCGTGGCTGGTCGGTCTCCTTCTTGTTCCTGACGCCGCTGCCGATGCTGGGCTCTGTCGATGCGACCGCCGCTCGAGCCATTGATGGCCTCCACCAAGCCATGGAATGGACCCTGCTGGCGTTCATCGTTATCCATGTGTCGGCAGCCCTATTGCACATCCTGCTGTACCGCGATGGGGTCGTGCAGCGGATGCTACGATAGAGCCCTTTCGTCGCGCGCGTTCGCGGGCGGCGTGGAGCATTGCAGCTTCATCCGCGGGATCTCGGAATCAGATAGATTTCCATGCCGGGCGCGTCATCGAGCGACCAGCTGGAAGGCCACCCGTTCAGGAGCCCGGCCCCTCCTTGAGGGGGCTGCCACGCCTCTCATGGCTTTCGCGCCCGGCCACGTTCGGAACAGCCGGCCTGCCAAGGTCCATCACAACAGACCCAGGCTGCGGACCAGCATGTAGATTGCGACTGCGAATATGAGCGCGGCAAACACGGTGTTCAATGCGCCCTTGCGGCTGGCCAGGGAGGTTGCAGAGCGGGCGCCGAGGAGCCCGCCGAGAACGCCGCCGACGATGAACAACCCGGCGAGGGACCAGTCCACGAAGCCGGACACGGCGTAGTTCGCCGCAGTTGTCAGTCCGAAGGCGGTCACCGCCAGCAGAGAAGAACCCACCGCGTACAAGATCGGCATGCCGGTGGCGGCGATCAGAGCGGGTACGATCAGGAAACCACCGCCGATCCCGAAGAAGCCGGACACGCCCCCCGTGGCGAGACCATAAGCCACCAGCTTCGGCAGATTTTCACGATTAAGCCTGACCGACGGCTCGCCCTCGCCGGAGCGGCCCTTCAGCATCAGCGCTCCCACGACCAGCATGACGATGGCAAACAGGGCGAGAAGCTTCTGGCCGTCGATGATCTTGCCCAGAGTGGAGCCGAGAAAGGCGCCGGCGACGCCCGCGAGCGCGAACACGGAGGCGCAGCGCCACTTCACATTGCCGGCGCGAACGTGGTTGGCCAGGTTGGTCGCGGCGTTCGCCGCGACGGCGATGGCGCTGGTCCCGATCGCGACATGGGGATCCGCTACCCCGACCAGATAGATCAGCAGCGGTACCGCGAGAATCGAGCCGCCGCCTCCGACCAGGCCCAGCGAAAAGCCGACCAGCGAGCCAGAGGCGATGCCGAGCGCGCCTTGGGCCAGAGACAGCATAGCGGATACTCCTCAATTCTCGGGCGTCACGCGGCTCGCCCCGGCGCGCTGTAGAGTTGGCGGTTCCAAGGGGCCCGCATGAGCATACGGGCCATACCGCAGAAGCCTGTGAGCCCGGCGGTGATCAACCCGGCACCGACGAATGCCGGCACGGCGAAGAACCAGGGCGAGACCAGAAGGCCAAGCAGCGTCCCGACGAAGACCAGACTTCCGGCCCCCATCTGCACTTGGCGCTGAAGCTCGATCGGCTGCCGCCGGTCGGTCGCGACCGGCAGACCCGCCTTACGCCAAGCATCGAGCCCGCCATCGACGACGAAGGCCTCGCAGGCGGGATCGAGTTTCACGGCGAGCCGCGGAGCGTTGGCTTGGGTTCGCGCGCCGCTCTTGCAATGGAAGATGATCGGCTTGTGATGCGCCGCGAGATCGGCGTCGTCGAGTTTCGACAGCGGCAGGTTCCGCGCGCCCGGGATCTTCTCGCGAGCGTGCTCGTCCGCTTCGCGGATGTCGATGAGGGTAGCGCCCTTGTCGAGAAGACGACCCGCATCCGTCGGGGTGATAGTCGGTAGAGACATTCCTGGTTCCTTCTTTGGCTTATCTGCGCTTGGCTTTGACGGGCGCGCAAAACAGCTTGTGCAGCGTAGCAAAGAGCTGCTCGATGCGCGGATCGGCGATGCGATACCAGAGCGTCTGGCTTTCCCGGCGGAAAGTGACGAAACCCTCGTCGCGCATCTTCGCGAGATGCTGCGACAGCGCCGATTGCGACAGGTCGACCGCCTCGGCGAGGGAACTCACGTTGTCCTCGCCGCATTCAACCAGTCTGCACAGGATCATCAACCGGCGCTCATTGGCGAGCGCGCGCAAGATGGAGGCAACTTCAACTGCCTGCTTTCCGAAAGTTGCCGGATCGAATGTTGAGATGGCCATATTCCCGTTCCCATTATTTCAGGTATTGCTTAATTAGGCATCGCTAATATATTCGTCAAGTCCAAGTGACCATGGCATCAGGGAGTTCCAGAATGTCACAGCCAATTATCCGATCGTTCTTCGACGAGCCCACCAACACCGTAAGCTACCTTGTCGCCGATCCGGCTACGAAAAAGGCCGCCATCATCGATCCGGTGTTCGACTACGACCATAATTCAGGAGAGGTGGATACGCGCTCCGTCGAGGCGATGCTGGCAGCCGCCGAACAAGCGGGCTACACCGTCGAATGGGTTCTGGAGACCCACGCGCATGCCGACCATCTATCGGGCGCGCCCTTTATCAAGTCGAAGACCGGAGCCAAGATCGGTATCGGCGAGCACATCAAAGACGTGCAGCGCATCTTCCGACCGATCTTCAACGCCACCGACCTGAAGACCGACGGCAGCGACTTCGATCATCTGTTCCGCGACGGAGAGCGCTTCAAGATTGGGGAGCTCGACGTGGAGGTTCTCTATACCCCGGGGCACACGCCGGCAGACGTCTCCTACAAGATCGAGGATGCGGTGTTCGTCGGCGACACTTTGTTCATGCCCGACTACGGCACCGCGCGCGCCGACTTCCCCGGCGGCGATGCTCACAAGCTTTACCGTTCGATCAAGCGGCTGCTGGCGCTGTCGCCGGAAACACGGCTGTTCATGTGTCACGACTACAAGGCCCCCGGCCGAGATACGTTCGCGTGGGAGACCACGGTACGCGAGCAGCGCGAGAACAACGTCCACGTCAAAGACGGCGTATCGGAAGACGAATTCGTGGCCATGCGGCAGGCGCGCGACACCAAGCTGTCGGCACCGAAGCTGCTGCTGCCTTCCATTCAGGTCAACATCCGCGCCGGCAAATTCCCGCCGGCCGAAGCCAACGGGGTGCGCTATCTCGCGATCCCCGTGAAACTCAAGGGCGGCGCGCAGACCTGCGTGTAGGCCCCAGACGATCGTTCATGCCGTGGCACCGGTCGCTGATCAGACGTCGAACGTCAGCTCCGACCGAGTGCCGCTGCGACCTTCGCGGTTGGATATGGTGAGTTTCGCTCCGACCTTGGCGAGCGCGAGCTTGACGATGGCAAGGCCCAGCCCACTTCCGATCGGGCTCCTCAGTCGACCCCGGAAGAAGCGCTTTCCGATTTGATCGAGTTCGTCGGCGGGGATCCCCGGCCCTTCGTCCTCGATGGCGACGGCATTGCCCCGGGCCGTCCAGACGACCCGTCCCTCGCTAGTGTACTGCATCGCGTTTTCGTGCAGGTTCCGCAGCGCGAGCTGTAGGCATTCGGCGTTCGTATTCAGCACCATGGCCCGGACGCTGGCGTCGATCGTCACTGTCGTCCGTTCGTGCCTCGGAGTGGCGGCGACGATCTCCTCGAGGATCGGACCGACCGCGACCGGCGCCAACGGTGCATCGACCGTTTCGGAGTCCAGCCTTGCGATCGTCAGCAGTTGGCGCACCAGGCGCGAGCTCCTGTCGACGGCTCTCACGATCTGTTCGAGCGCCCCCCGCACGACCTTCGGGTCGTCGGCGGCCAAAGCCACCTGGGCCTGCGTCTTCAGTCCTGCCAGCGGCGTGCGCAGTTCGTGCGCCGCGAAGGCGGTCACTTCGCGTTCATGCCGACGCGCGGCTTCCACTCTGCTGAGAAGCCCGTTCAGGGCGACCGCGAGCGGCCTGACCTCGGTCGGAGCGCGTTCGGTTTCGACGTGCCGCATGTCGTCCGGCTCGCGCGCGCCGAGGTCCTGGGCCATCTGCCGCAAGGGACGAAGACCCTGCCCCACGCTCGCCCAGATCGCGGCGCCGAGCAGCGGCGCGATCAGCAGCGCCGGCCACATCAGCCCCTTGATCAGGTCGGTCACCAGCCGCTCCCGCAGCCCGACGCGGTCGCCGACCATCACACGCAGATTGTGATCGGCGTCCTCAACGGAGAACACGCGCCAGGGTTCGCCGTCGATGATCCGGTCGGAAAAGCCGGACACCGCGGGCGAGAGCTGCTGATCGGGCGCGCCGCTCGATTTCGCGACCATGCGGCCATCGAGAGACCAGATCTGGCATGACAGTTGACGTTCGTAGCTGCCGAGTGGCTGCGGCGCGGCGGGTGTCGAGCCACCGGGAAGCGCGTCGAAGCCGGACGCCAGTGAGGCCACCATGCGCGCGGCCTCCTGCAGGCGCGTGTCGAGAACGTGCTCAACTTCATCGCGGGTCCCGACGTAGATCCAGATGACCGCCGCCAACCAGACGATCCCGGTCGCGGCGAGCAGCATCGCAAACAATCTCAGTCTCAAGGATCTCATCGGGCCGCCCCCATCCGGTAGCCGACGCCGCGCAGCGTCTGGATCGCGTCTTTGCCGATCTTGTTGCGAAGATTGTGGATGTGGACCTCGATCGCATTGCTCTCGACGTCCTCCTGCCATCCGTAAAGCCGCTCCTCAAGTTCGGCGCGCGAACGGACCTGCTCCGGACGCTCCATGAGCGCTGCCAGGATCGCGAACTCGCGACGCGACAGGTTGATCGGCTCACCCGCGACGGTCACGGAGAGATCAGCAGGCGAGAGCACAATGGCGCCGTGGGTCATGGCCGGAGCCGCACGACCGCCTTCCCGGCGGACAATGGCGCGCAGGCGCGCTGCCAGTTCATCGAGATCGAATGGTTTCGCCAGATAGTCGTCGGCCCCAGAATCCAGTCCCGAAACCTTGTCGCCGACGCTGTCGCGCGCCGTCAGGAGCAGGACGGGCGTAGCGTCCCTGCGCCCCCGGAGCTTGCGCAGCAGATCCAGACCGCTTCCATCCGGCAGCATGATGTCGAGCACCACCGCCGAATAGCGCGACGCGGCGAGCGCCTGGTCTGCGTCCTCGCAGGTTTCGACCGCGTCGACCGTCGCACCCGTCAACGACAGACCCGCCCGCAGACCGTCGGCCAGGATCGGATCGTCTTCGACCACAAGTATGCGCATCAGCACCTCCGAGTTTCCTCTCGGTCGCCAGCCTTAAGGCTGGCTTAAGGTAGCCTATCCAAGTCGTGGCACCGCTCACAAAAACGCAGGGCCGCCACCGACATGCCGGGCTTTCAGCGACTATCGATCTTATTGCTCGTTCTCCTGTCATCGCTCGCGCAAGCCCGGGCGGGAACGCCGCCTCCGGCCGATCAGGCGTTCCAATTAAAGGCTTCGCGCGACGACGCGGGGCTTTCGCTCACTTGGGCGATAGGGCCGGGCAGCTACCTCTACCGCGCGATGATCGTCGTCAAGGATGCGGTGCCGCCCGGAACCCCTATCGCGGTCCAAACGCCCCGGGGAGAACCGAAGGACGATCCGGATTTCGGGCCGCAGGAGATCTATCGGAACTTGGCGAAGGCCCGGATCCCATCAGCCGATCTGCGTGGGTTGCGCGAGATCGCAGTGACCTATCAGGGCTGTGCGGAACAATATCAGATTTGCTACCCGCCCGTCGCCAAGACGATCGATTTGCAGACGCTGGCGATCAAGGACCGCGAGGCCACCGGCGCGAGTTCGTCGGGATCATCGTCGGCCTTCGAGGACGCTCCCAATGTCGCGGGGGGATCGGATGATGACCTTCCGACGAAGGCTGGGTCAACTTCTGACACGGGTATCTCCTCCTGGGCGACGCTCGGCGGCATGCTGGCCTCGTTCTTCGGATTCGGCGTTCTGTTGTCGTTCTCACCCTGCACCTTCCCGCTGGTGCCGATCTTCTTCGGCCTGATGGCCCGGTCGCAGGACCATCTTTCGCTCGGTCGCGGTCTCGCCCTCGCGGCCACGTTCGTCGGCGCGTCGGCCTCGGCCTATGCGGCACTGGGCGCGTTCGCGGCCTGGTCCGGATCCGGAGAGAACCTGCAAATCCTGCTGCAGACGCCGATCGCGCTCGGCGCAATGAGCGCCGTTCTCGTCGTCCTCTCGCTATCCATGTTCGGCCTGTTCGAGATCCAGCTGCCGGCCGCGTTCGTCGAGCGGATATCGGGCGCGGCTTCAGACGGAGGTCGAGGGCCGTTGGCTGCGGCCGCCGTTCTTGGATTCGGATCGGCGCTGATCGCCGGCCCCTGCGTGACGCCTCCGCTTGCCACCGCTCTTCTGTACGTCGCGCGGACCGGCGATGTCGTGCGTGGCATGACTGCCCTTTTCGTGTTCGGCGTCGGCATGGGAATGCCGCTTCTGGTCTTCGGGGCGCTTGGACCACGCTTCCTGCCGAAGCCTGGTCGCTGGCTCGTCCGCGTCAGGCATGCCTTCGGGTTCATCCTGCTGGCCGTCGCGATCTCGATCTTCTCTCGCGTTCTGTCGCAGCAGACCACGCTGCTGCTATGGGGCGCTCTTGCTACCGGTGTCTCCGTCTATTGCGGAACGCAATTCCTGGTCAGGCAAAGCCGATGGCGCTTCGTGTCCATGAGCTTGGCGAGTATCGCGCTGCTAGTCGGTTCGGTCCTGATGATCGGATCAGGAGGCGACGATAGCCTCAACGCGACACGCATTCTCGATCGGTTCGTGACCCGCGAGAGCGCATCCGAGGCACCTTTCCGAACGATCCGGTCAGTCGCCGCGCTGAAAGACGAACTCGCCGCGGCCCGAACGGACGGAAAGCCCGTCATGGTCGACTTCTCCGCCGAGTGGTGCGTCGAATGCAGAGTGATGGATGCCGTCCTGCGCAAGCCTGAAGTTCGGGCACGGCTGCAGGACTTCAGAATGGTTCGTGCCGACGTGACCTCCGTCGACGACGCGAGCCGCGCCCTGATGAAGCGCTTCGACATCGTCGGGCCGCCGACGATTCTGCTGTTCGGCGCGCATGAAACCGTCGAGCCCGCGGTCAAGATCATCGGTGCTCTCGATGCCGACGCCCTGCTCGGAAAGCTATCGGCCTTCGCCGCGGTCGACTGAGCCCCATCTACAGAAAAGGAAATCGAACATGCCTCCGCACATCTCCAGACGCACCCTCGCCCAAATGATCGCAATCGCGGGTGCCCGCTATCTGGTAGGCCCCGTGCGCGCCGAGGGCGCTCCGACTGAAGCCGACATATCGCGCGAAGCCATCCTCTACGATCCGGCGACGCCGACCGCGGGCAACCCGAAAGGTGATCTGACGATCGTCGTCTTCTTCGACTACAACTGCCCCTTCTGCAAACAGGCCGAGCCCGAGCTCGATCGGCTGGTGAAGGCCGACGGCAAGATACGCCTCGTCTACAAGGATTGGCCGATCTTGACGCCGGACTCCATCAAGGGTGCGCAGTGGGCGCTGGCTGCCAAATATCAAAACCGCTACGAGGCCGCCCACTCCGCGATGATGGGGATACCAGGACCGAAGATACCCGCCGAGCGGATGCGGGAAGCGATCGCGCAGTCGGGGGTCGACATGGTTCGCCTCGATGCCGACCTGCAGGCACACGGCGACGAGATCACCAAGTTGCTGCGACGCAACCTCGCCCAGGCCGACTCGCTGGGGCTGATGGGCACGCCCGCCTACATCGTCGGTCAGTACCGGGTGACGCAGGCCCTGAACTACGAAGGCTTCAAGCGCGTCGCCGCCGACGCGCGGGCGCGCGCCGCAAAGAAGTGAGCCAACGGAGCCCCTCTTAAGCGTGGCTTAAGCTGAGGATTGAGACTGACCGCCATCAATGAAGCCACGCTGGGATCGTCAGATGCTGAGGCCGCAGACCTTTATGAGGGACGGACGTGTAGGACGCAGGGGCTTCCTCGCTTTGGCTGCAGGAATGGTGCTGGTCCCGCGTCTGATCTCAAGGGGATCGGGCAGCGCCGTCGCTGACAGCGTCGACGTCGGCTCCATTCTTCGGGATCCGGATGTGCCTGTCTCGGGCAATCCGGACGGCGACGTGGTCGTGGCAGCTTTCACCGACTATAACTGCCCATTCTGCAAGGCAGCTGTCCCGAATTTGGATCGGCTGTTAGCGGAAGATAAAGGTGTTCGCCTCGTCCACAAGGATTGGCCGATCCTGACGAACGCCTCTCTCTTCGGCGCCCGCCTCGCCCTCGGAGCTCGATACAAAGGCGGATACGACAGGGCGCACCATGCGCTCATGGAGATTCCGGGCTCGAGGATTCCGCAGAAACTGATGCTGGACAGCGTCCGCGCCTCCGGCATCGATATGGAGGCGCTGGAGGCCGATCTTCGCCAACACGCCGACGACATCAATGCGCTGCTCGCCAGAAACGCGGCGCAGGCGGACTCCTTGGGCCTTGCCGGCACGCCATCGTATCTGATCGGAAATCTTCTTTACAACACGCTCGACTACGCCGGCCTTCGCCGGGCGGTCGCCGACGCGCGCCGGCAAGCCGCATCGAAGGAATCGACATGAGCACTTATAGAAAATGGACCGTACGTGCTGCGGCACTGCTTCTGCCGGTAGCGTTGGCGGGCTGCGTGTCCGACTCCGACATGATGCCCAAGGCCGCAGCGGCGACCTACGCGCCGGCTTCCGACCTGCGATATGGGGCGGTCTCGGACGGCGCCTACACTGTTGCGGCGGTTCCTGGCGGCGACCTGAAGATCCGTTACATGCGACAACTCGTCGACGATCCGACCGGGCAGCCTGCCGGGACCGTCGTCGTGGACCCGAAAAACCGTTTCCTCTATCTGGTGCAGGAAGGCGGCAAGGCGCTCCGCTACGGCGTAGGCGTCGGCAAGGAGGGCATGGCCTGGTCGGGTACCGCCAATGTAGCGATGAAACGCGAATGGCCGCGTTGGACGCCGACCACGGAGATGATCGCCCGGGAGCCGGGGAAATACGCCAAGTGGGCCCGGGGCATGGAAGGCGGCACGCAAAACCCGCTCGGCGCCCGCGCTCTCTATCTCTTCAAGAACGGCAAGGACACGCTGTACAGGATTCACGGCACCAACGAGCCATGGTCCATCGGGCAGGCAATGTCGTCCGGCTGCATCCGCATGATGAACCAGGACGTGATCGAGCTCTACCGACGCGTGCCGTCGGGAGCCAAGGTCGTGGTCCTGCCGACGGGCGGTGCAGAGACCGCGGCCTCGGGCGGATGAACTTCGATCCGCGCGCGACCTCGACGAAAGTAGGGATGCTCCAAGGGGCGGGATCCCTCCCTCCGCGGTACCGAGTGTCCCTGTCGAGACGTCGCCAGGCGACGTGTCGCCGAGCTGGAGCGATGCACCAACACAAAGAACAGAAGGCCTTTAGATGGCTTCGACCGCCGCCTTCAATTCGCCGCGGACCATCTCCGCGATCGCCGCCAGTGATTCATTCTGTATGGCCTGCATTGACGCTACCGGATCCACCGCTGCCACTTCGGTCTTCCCGTCGAATTCCTGAACCACAACGTTGCATGGAAGCATGGTTCCGATCTTGTCCTCGGCCATCAGCGCCTCATGCGCCATTCTCGGGTTGCACGCACCTAATATGACGTAAGGCCGAAAGTCGGCGCCGATCTTCTCCTTGAGCGTCGATTGTACGTCGATCCTGGTCAACACGCCGAATCCGCGGGCTTTGAGTGCGGTTATCGCTTTGTCGACGGCCTCCGCAAAAGGAAGGTCGAGTGTTCTCGAGAAATAGTACGACATTCCAAACTCCTGTACTGGTGTGCCTCAGCGCTACGCTGGTGCAGTCGCGTTTGGGACACCCCTCGCAGCCCGAAGGGCGCTATCCGCGTTTTCCGCCACGTGCCTGAAATCGCCTCGTAACGCCATCAGGGCTCGACGTTCTTGCTCGATTTCGTAGGAAGTGCGAAAGCCCAGCTTTCTCAAGACAGGCACCGGGGGGCACCACCCCTGGATCGCATGCTGGAACAGAAAGCCGGTCACCAGCGCCGGGAGTGCGAGCCAGCGCTGATTGTGAGCGGCCGCCAGGACGATGCCAGTGAATCCGATTACAGCTGCATTAGCTTCGATGGTTCTCTCGATGTCCCACTCCCGGTCGAGCTCGCGCAACCTGTCGGCAATCTGGTCGCGGTGTTCGGCGAAAAAGGCGACGTTCGCCCGCATCGTGCGCTCGATGCGACGATTATCGCTCTCAGACGAACGTAGGGGCACCCGATTCCGCGTCGTGGTCATCCATCAGCTCCTAGAGGTCCTTACTAGATTACGCGCGCTGTCCTGATTTGTTCCTACTGCGCACGCGCTGACGACGGCCGACTGTCGCGCGAACGTGCAGCGGACAGCTATGTCCGACGATTCGTCGCGACGATCACTGACGGCTGTTTCAAGGCGCAATGTCGAGCCTCGGGCGGTAACGAATCAGGCGCGCTCCACGTCGCGGGCTTCGCGGTTCCGAAATACGAGCTGAAGAACGTTGCCGGCGGCAGGCTCGCTCCGTCGCCCCCTTCGTGCGTCGAACCGCTTGCTCTTCAACCTTTCTCCAATTTCATCTAACGCCGACGCAATTAAGTTGATTTTGCCGCGCACTCCCTCACACTTCAAATTGCCTCGCGCAACGCTGCAATGTGGGAGCTGTCGTGATGCCGCAATTCGATCCCGAGCTGGTGTCGCGAATGAGGAGCGCTCTTGAAGATGCGATGGCGAGGGTGCCATCAGACGTCGCTACGGTTTCCACAAAAGCGTTTCTCGCCGAATGCATTCTCAAGGCCGCGGCGCAAGGTCACACTAGCTACGCCGATCTCGTCGCAGCCGCCACTGACCACATCCAAGCCCTGATATCGATGTTGCCGTGAACTGCCGACCAATCACATCACGAAGCAGGAAGGGACGCGGCCGCCGCTGCCTATGATATTTGACAAAGGACGTGAGACCGGGACTGAGATATGAGATCGGCGCAGATGCATGAGCGAGGCCAGCGATGGAGCCGTTCACTCTTTGAAAAATTGATGGTTCTTCTCGGTCATGCTCGGTGTCCGGCGCCGCCGCCCGATCGAACCGGCTGTGCCGCTGACAGTCGCCACCCCGCGTACGCCCGCGAGAAGATCATCGGCGCGGGCCTACCTGGTCGACTTCCGACGACGAAGGGAGAGGCCGTGCACGCATACATACCGGTAAGCGCTTGGAACTCCGTCCCGTAAGCGTCGTTGCTCACACCTAAGAGTTTCACGAAAGCGCACAGGACTATGGGCGAACGCTCCCCGATGGCTTGCCGGAGATGACAATGCTGTGGCGTTCGCCTCCGCCAAGGGGGGCCACTCGAGCCCTCCAATTTGCTGCAGGACGATGTCATGATGTCTCGCCGCGCTCTGCTCGCCGGTGCTGCTCTGGCTGGCACCGGCGTCGTCGTGGCCGGTTCACTCTGGCACGATCGTGCAGCCCCCGAGCCGCAGCTACTGCGGATTCCCGATCTGATCGACCTTCGGGGGATGGGGCAATCGGCGTCCCTCAAGGTGCAGCGAGGCACCACCTCGTTCTTTCCAGGTCGAGAGAGCAGAACCCTCGGATACAACGGCAGCTATCTCGGCCCCACACTTCGCGTCCACAGTGGAGACGACGTCGAGGTGGCGGTCACGAATGCGCTTGGCGACGACACAACCGTGCACTGGCACGGGCTCCTTGTCCCGGCGGAAGTGGACGGTGGGCCACATCAACTCATCCGTCCTGGCACCACATGGCGCCCCGTGCTGCCGGTCCGCCAGCCCGCGGCGACCCTTTTCTATCACTCACACGTCCATGATCGGACGGCCGAACAGGTCTACACTGGTCTTGCCGGTGTACTTCTTGTGACCGACGACGAAGAGAATTTGCTCGGGCTCCCATCAGAATATTGTGTCGACGATCTGCCGCTCGTTCTGCAAGACAGGCAATTCGAGGATGGTCGGCTCGTCATTCCAAACGGGATGATGACGTTGATGGCTGGTAGGAGGGGCGACACAATGCTCGTGAACGGGACAGTGAATCCAATAGCGAGGGTGCCGAGGCAGCTGGTTAGATTGCGTTTTGTGAACGGATCGAATGCTCGCATTTTTGATCTTTCCTTTACGGATGGCCGGACGTTTCACTGGATTGCCTCGGAAGGCGGACTGCTGGAGCTTCCTGTCAAGCTGCAGTCGCTGAGCCTTGCGCCCGGCGAGAGGGCGGAGGTCCTTGTGGATTTTCTGATGGACGATCAGTCGCGCTGCAGACGGCACCCGACCGTAACATGCCCACGATGATGCGCATGGTCGGCGGCCCGCGAAACTTCCTGCGGGATCTCGTCGACCTCGATCATGAGCGCGTGCTCGCGTTCGAACCAACGGAAACAGCGGGCCATCGCACCAACCCAACCGTTCCCGACCGACTCGTCACACGCGCGAATCCAGACTCAAGCAGGGCTGTGAGGCGCCGGCGGTTTTCGCTGAACATGGGTATGGGCGGCATGATGGCCATGATGGGTAGCAGAGGGCGGATGATGGAGGGCGGCAGAGGCAGTGGCATGGCGATGGCTGGCATAAATGGCCGCGCCTTTGACATGGATCGTATCGACGAGAAAGTCCGGCTGGTAGATTTTGAGATTTGGGAAGCGTCGGGCGAGATGATGGCCCATCCACTACACATCCACGGCGTGCACTTCCAAGTACTGAGCCGGGGTGGAGTAAAACCGTCTATTCGCGACCAGGGTGTTCGGGATACTGTCCTAGTGAAGGAGCCTGTCGAATTGCTGGTACAATTCACACAGCCCGCTTCGAAGGCGGCGCCTTTCATGTATCACTGTCACATCCTGGAGCATGAGGATAATGGAATGATGGGGCAGTTCACGGCGGCCTGTTATTTTTCCTAGCCCTGTTCCAAATATGGTCATCTGATAGGACGAAACCGCAGCTCGTCGACAGTGGGCGGCGGCTTCCTCATCGCGAAAGCGCCGATGTGCTGCCGTTTCGTGTAGTCGATTGCGCCCGCTTTTCCTTGCGCATGCGTGGCTGGAAAGACCTGACACCTGCCGGCCAACGCCACCCACAAATGAAGCAAGTATTACCAAATAGAATGGCGCAAACTCCGGCGTCTAAAGAGAGAAATCATAGACACGCTCGTGTATTCTTGCCCCGCGCACGGCCAGCAAACCCGCCAGCGCGATCAGCGCGAACCCGGCTCCCGCGACGAAAGTTCCCCTTGGCCCGGCGGCGTCCTAGAGTGTGCCGGCGATCACGCTCGCGCCGAGCATCGCCGAGCCGCCCAGCAGATTGAAAAACCCATATGCCGTCCCTCGCAGTTCCGGAGGCGACGTATCCGCGATCAGGGTCGCCAGCAGCCCTTGCGTGAATCCCATATGCAGTCCCCACAGCACGGTCCCGACGGTTGTGCCGCTGGTCGTGGAGAGGAAGGCCTGTGCCAGATCTGCCGCGATCAACAGCGCGAGGCCAAGCGCGAGCAAACCCGTGCTGTCGATACGGTCCGAGAGGACGCCCACCGGATGGGCCGCCAGGGCATAGAAGACGTTCATCACGATCAGCACCGCCGGCACCAGTGCAATCGGCAGCCCGGCGTTCTGCCCGCGCAGGATCAGGAATGCCTCGCTGACCCGCGCCAGCGTGAATGCGGTGGCGACCGCCACGACCCACCAGTACGCCGCGCCGAGACGCTTGATCTCGGCCAGGCTAATCGGATTGCGCACCTCGCGCATCCCCTTCGGCTGCGCCGGCTAATGGACGGCGAAGATGATGAGCGCCAGCGCCAGAAAGGCCGGAAAGACCGCGAACCAGAATACGGCCTTGAAGTTGTCGGCCGTCCACACATCAGCGCGATCGCCAGCGCCGGCCCCGTGAAGGCTCCCGCCGTATCCAGCGACTGACGCAAGCCGAAACTCGCCCCCCGCAGATGCACCGGGCGATGTCCGCGATCAGCGCGTCCCGCGGCGCGCCCCTGATGCCCTTGCCGACCCGGTCCGTGAAGCGCGCGGCCACCAGAGCCAGTCGACCGTAGATGCAAGCGGACACACCGGCTTGGTCATTGCAGCGAGGCCGTATCCGACGACGGCGATCAGCTTGCGCTTGCCAAGCCGGTCGGAGAGGGTGCCGGAGAAGATCTTCGTGATGGATGCTGTTGCTTCGGCGATGCCTTCAATGAAACCGACCGTGACCATCGAAGTGCCGAGCACCGTCACCAGGTACACCGGAAGCAACGCGTGGATCATCTCCGACGAGACGTCCATCAAGAGCGCAACGAAGCCGAGCGCCCAGACGCCGGTCGGAATGTTCCTCACCGAGTATTTCTGCCTCGCCTCAGCCATTTCGTCGCCCGCCTGTGATTTCGTGAATCGCGCCGCCCCATCGGAAGGCATCAAGCTCGCTCCTGCCGGAACCAGTTCCGCCACCCGAATCTTGAGATGCACCCGCCAGGCCGCTCCTATCTAGTGTTCCGAGTCACAAGTTCGCAGTCGCTGTGCCAGAGATGGCGCCTGCATCGAAGCGGTGATCGTGAGGACGCTGGAAAGCTGCCCTGAGAACGTGACTCATTGGAGTTCCCGTGGCATGGCGAAGGCCAGCGGCCTGTCGGTGTCGACGGTGCAACGCATCTGGCGGGTCTTCAGGCTCCAACCGCACCGGATGGAGACGTTCAAGCTCTCGACCGATCCGAACTTCGTGGCCAAGGTGCGCGACGTCGTCGGCCTTTACGTCTCGCCGCCGGAGCACGCCATCGTTCTGTGTGTGGACGAGAAATCCCAAATCCAGGCGCTGGACCGCATTGAGCCGATGTTACCGATGCGTCCCGGCCAGCCGACCCGAAGGAGCCATGGTTACAAGAGGCACGGCACCATCGCTGTTCGCCGCCCTCGACATTGCGACCGGGCGGGTCATCGGCACGTGCTACGGACGACCGTGCCGCCGAGTTCCGCAAGTTCCTCGACGAGATCGAGGCCGCCGTGCCGCGTGAACTCGACGTCCATCTCGTCATGGATAACTGTGCCACGCACAAGGCCCCGCCGATCCGGCGATGGTTGGCTAAGAGGCCGCGCTGGCATGTGCACCTGACCCCGACCAGCTCGTCGTGGCTCAACCAGGTCGAACGCTTCTTCGCGCTCCTTACCGACAAGAAGATCAGGCGCTGCGTCTATCGCAGCGTCGCCGCCCTCAGGGCGGACATCACCTCGTTCATCGAATGACACAACGCCGATCCCAAGCCGTTCCGGTGGACCAAATCAGCCGATGACGTCCTTGCTTCTATCGAGCGCTTCTGTCGGTACAATGCCCCGCCAGAACACGACGCGATGTTGCGGACTTCTGGTTCAGGACACTAGATCACCGGGACCGCTCCCGCGATTGTGGCCGGGGGTTTCCAATTGCAGTCGACGGCTGGAACGGTCGAGATCACGTTGTCGCCATCCATCCCGGCAAGGCAGCGCGAGCCACGTGCCAGAGCGCTGCGTGGTGGCGACGCGTCGCCAGGCAGAGCCGTCTGTGCTTTTTCGCGTCATGCGCAACTCCTCGGAAATTCCATGGTCACCGTGGTGCCTTCCCCGAGATGACTGTCGATCTCGACATGCCCGCCGTGCCGGACGACGATCGATCTGACGACTGCGAGGCCCAGCCCGACGTTGTGTTGCGAACCCGCCCGCGCCTTGTCGACCCGGTAGAACCGTTCGAAGACGCGCGGCAGATCAGCCGGGGGAATCCCGCTGCCGGTGTCCGAGACGGCGACGGCGAGAGCACCTTTTGAAGCCTGCGCCTTGACGCGAAGCCGTCCGCCGCGGTCCGTGTGGGTTATGGCGTTCGAGACCAGATTGCTTAGAGCCTGGCGGAACAACGTTCGATCAACGCGCGCCGTGAGCGCCGGAGAAGCGCCGAGCTCGAAGTCGATACCCTTCTCGGCGGCCGAGGGTTCGAAGAAGTCTTTCACGCTCGCGATCTCGTCGCGGACGTTTACCTCCTCGACGTCGAGTTGGCCGACCGCGTTGTCGGCCCGAGCCAGGAACAGCAGGCTTTCGATGATACGCGAAATGCGGGCGCACTCCTCCAGGCTGGAGCCGAGGATATCGCGGTAGTCCTCGTTGCTTCTCGCCCGTGTGAGGGCGACCTCAATCTCGCCCCTCAAGTTGTTGACCGGCGTCCGGAGTTCGTGCGCGACGTCGTCGCTGAATTGCGAGATGCGGTCGAACGAGCCCTGCAGCCGGTCCAACATGTGGTTGAAGGTGGAGGAGAGTCCCAGAAGTTCCGTAGGCAGATCTGCGGTATCGATCCGCTCATGGAGCGTGGTCGAGCGGATCCGCTCCGCCGTTTTGCTGATGCCGCCGACCGGACGCATGGCGCTGCGGGCAATCGCGTATCCGACCAGCGAGCTGAGGACCACGGCCAACACCAGAATCAGGTAAAGGCGTTCTCGGTAGCGCCGCAACGTCTTTTCTTCGGCTCCGCGGTCCATCGCCACCTGCACGTACTGCGCGTCCGGGCGGCTGGCGTCGGCGGGCGCGCGCGTGGTCAGGATCTTGAACGGCCGCTTGGAGCGGGTCGCGATGTCCCGGGGCTCCGGCGGTCCGGTCGGGAGCGTTTCCAGGGTCTCCGCCGACGGCGGCGGAATCTCCTGCGTCATGCCGGGGGTCTCGACCAGCGGTCGGCCGTTCCGGTCCAGAACGCGGATGTATATCTGCGTGTCCACCGGCGAGGCATCGGGTGCTGCCGGCTCGGTGAGAAAGCCCGAGCCGTGCTGCGGCTTCAGGAGCAGTCGGAGATTATCCAGGTTGTTGGTGAGGATGCGCCGATCCTCTTGATTGAGGTTGGTCGCCATCGCCCAATAGAGCGTGCCGGTCGCGGCCGACACTATGGCCACGGCGGAAAGCACGTACCAAAGGGTTATGCGCAGAGCGATGGAAGTCGGGCCACGCCAGATCGGCCACCGCCGCGCCTCCGCAGCTTCAGGATCGCGTTTCGAGGACATAGCCAATTCCGCGTACGGTATGAAGAAGCTTTCTGTCGAAGGGATCGTCTACTTTTGACCGAAGCCGCCGAATGTGGACATCGACCACGTTGGTGTCGCTATCGAAGTTCATGTCCCATACCTGTTCAGCGATTACGGTCCGGGAAAGGACGTCGCCGGCACGCCGCAAGAACAGCGATAGCAGGAGAAATTCCTTTGGCGTGAGGTCCAACGGCTTGCCGGCGCGGGTGGCACGCCCGCGATTGAGATCGATTTCGAGATCGTCGAGCCGAAGTATCGTCTGCTCGCGCTTCGCGCTCCGCCGCAGAATGGACCGGGTCCGCGCCAGCAGTTCCGAAAACGCGAAGGGCTTCACGAGATAGTCGTCCGCCCCGAGATCCAGGCCCTTGACCCGGTCCTGCAGACCATCGCGGGCTGTCAGGAAGAGGACGCGCACGTCGCTTTGCGTGCGCCTGATCTCCGTCATGACGGACCAGCCGTCGATGACCGGCAGCATGACGTCGAGGATGATCAGGTCGTATGGTCCCGTACGCGCGAGGAACAACCCGCTTTCCCCATCATGCGCCACGTCCACGACGAAGCCGTTCTCCTCAAGGCCCTTCTTGAGATACGCCGTCGACTTCTCTTCGTCGTCGATGACGAGGATCTTCATTTACCGAACGACTCCATCGCTTCAACTTCGCACGCGCTTGATCCACGTCAACATAATCTCCCCTTCGCGTCTTTGGAAATCAATCCGGTGCCGACGCCAAGATGACGAAATCGTCATCTTGCAGGTGCACCTCCGATTCGATCAATACGCTCTCGACATACGACCGGCCGACGTTCGGCGTTCCGGCGGAGGCAAACATTTTATTTCGGTCACTGGCCGAGTTGTGGAACGATTTGGCGAGCCGACGGAGCGATCGGAGCGTACCCCAGTATCGCCCCGTGCCGATTGCGCGCCACAGAGATAGTGGTGATGGCTCAATCGCAATCGCCGACCGGCGTAGCGGCCAGGGTTTGCGCATCGCTGCACATCAATGGCGCTGATAGGGCTGCAGACTTGCTCGGATCTCAAGCATCAGTTCATCAGAGTCTCGCGTCCCGAAAACCATGCCTGCCGGGCCGACGATGCGATTGTGCGCATATTCCAAGTGCAGGTTGATGAGCTTCTTGAAGTGGGGAGGGTTGTAATTGATCCCAAGCCTCACCGCTTGTTGTCGAGCACTTCCGCCAAAACCGGCGGCGCTTGCATTCACCACATCATGGCGGACGAAGAGGTCGAGATCGCCCCAGATTTCGGTGTCGAACAGCGAAAGCTGGGCCATGACGTAGCCGCCACCAATTTTCGTCTTGCTGCCGCTGAAGTTCGAAAGCAAGCCCTCGGCTTCCAAGGTGATAGGATGTCCGAAGGCCTTAAACGAATAGGACACATCGCCTTCGACGGTCAACTTGTCGCCTTCGGCCGGGAGGGCGCCCAAGCCAGATTGGCCGACGGCGGTCAGCAGCCTCAGCATTCCGTTGTGGATGTCCATCGTATGATCGATGCCGCCCCCCCAAGGTTAGTTTCTGTCCGCTTTCCCTATCCTCGAATGGCGTCGCAGAGAGCTTTGCCGAGAGCGAATTGCCGATCGAGTATCGAGGGCGGTCGACGTTGAACGAGCCGCGGTTGTCGAGGGCGGGAAAGGCGATCGTGTATTGCGGCGACAACGCCTGAACATACTCGAAGCCAAATTGCGCGCCGAAGAGATTCGCTGTCCCATGCTCTTCCAGGATCAGAGATTGATTGATGGTTGGGAGATTGCCGGACGACAGATTGTCCTCGCGCGAGGGAATATGGGGATTCTGGCCGAGCAGGGCGCGCAGATGGCCGGGATCCCGGACATCTGAATCGCAACGAAAAAGTTTTCTAGATTGCGGCGGCCAAATCCGCTTGTTCCGCCGATGCCGCTCTTGAAGAAGTCAGAATTGACCATGTCGATTTCGTAGACGAGCGCTGGCCGTAACTGATCGGTGATACGGGGAAGATCAAACTCGCTGCCCTGCCGGAAGCGACGCCATGTGCTGTTGTTGTCGCCCTGCGCGTCGATCAGACGTTCAGCATAGCCCCATAACGTCCATCGAAAATCGACATTCTGGTAGAAGAGACCGGCGCCCGGATCATAGGACCAAGTTCCCCACGGTCGCTCTGAAGTGACCGATGGGGCCGTCGCTTCGGCCATCCGGGTCGCGACGTTCGTCGATTCATCTGCGAGCGCCGGTAGCTGACCCGAGAACGGCCAAGCCTGCCAGCATTGCCATGTGCTTTGCGGCTGCCATGAAAAACCTCACCCTGATGGCGCCTGTTCCTGACGTTTGATGCGAACTGGCGGCACTAGATTTCACGCCAAAAACGCCGAAAGCCTCATTCGACTGCATGCGGGCGATCCAATATCGAACGGGACTCCTACTGCGTCCTCCGAAAGTGGCCTCACGTCAAGCTAGTCCAGCCCGAGAAGACAAGCTTGATCTCGTCACGAAAGGCGAAGCGCATTGCTACTGGCAGATGACGAAATCGTCATCTTGGCGTCAGGGGCCTGTCAGGCTCGCTTCTGTAGGCAAGGGTAGGTGTCGAGGTTTGGATGAATCCAATGTGGCGGGCGAACTTATTCGGTCGGAAGTCGATGTGGACCGCATTTGCCGTTCCCCTGACGATTGTCGTCGCAGGCTGCGCCCAGTATCGGCCCGAGCCGTTTTCGGCCGAGCGCCACGCTGCGGCGCTCGAAGAACGTTCGTTCAACGATCCGCGATTGGGCGAGTTCGTCGCGCTTGGTTTGCCTCGGCAACGGAAGGGCGGCCGGGCATGGGAGCTCTCGAGCTTGACGCTGGCGGCGCTGTACTATCATCCGGATCTCGACGTCTCGCGCGCCAAGCTTGTCTCGGCACGGGCCGCCGTGATTACCGCCGCGCAAATTCCGAATCCTACGCTGAGTGCGAGCGCGACCTACAACGCCACGATGACCGCGCCGACGCCGTGGACCGTCGGCCAGATCGTAGGCTTCCTGATCGAGACGATGGGTAGGCGCAAGTATCGGATTGGCCAGGCGGAAAACCTGGTCGAGGCCGCGCGCGAGGATTTGGCGACGGCCACCTGGCTGGTGCGCGGGCACGTCCGCACCGCCTTCCTGAGCCTGTGGGCGGCCCAGAGAAGGCTCGAACTGAACGGCCGGCGTGCGGCCCTTCAGCGCCAACTCGTCGACCTGCTCCAACGGCGGTTCTCGGAAGGTCAGGCCTCCGCATTGGACCTCACGCGCGAGCGGATAAACCTCAATCAGGTAAGTCTTGCGGTGCGCGATGCAGAGCGGCAACGCGCCGAGGCGCGGGCGCAACTTGCGACCGCCGTCGGCGTGCCGCTCCGAGCGTTGGACGCCGTCAGCCTCTCGTTCGGCGCTTTCGAGCGGGCACCTCCATTCCGCCTGGAGGCCGGCGAATTGCGCCGCGAAGCCCTTGTCGGTCGCAGCGACGTGCAGGCGCTCCTCGCCGAATATGCGGCAATGCAAACTGCCCTGCAGTTGGAGATCGCGAAGCGATTCCCGAACGTTAATGTCGGGCCCGGCTACACCTTCGATCAGGGCGCCAACAAGTACAATCTCGATCTGTCCTTCGAACTGCCGATCTTCAACCAGAACCAGGGGCCGATCGCCGAGGCGGATGCCCGCCGCAAGGATGCCGCCGCTCGCTTCGACGCCTTGCAGGCACAGATCATCGGGGCGATCGACACCGCCGTCTCGAGCTATCGCGCGATAAACCAGACGATGACGACGGCGGATGCGCTGGTTGCCACCGGACGTCGGCGTCAGGATGAAGTCTCCCGCTCGTTGCAGGCCGGGGACGTCGATCGCTCCACCCTGGTCACGGCCGAGCTCGAGGTGGCGGCGATCGAAATCTCGCGTTTCGACGTCCTGGTGCAGCAGCGACAGGCGCTGGGCGCGCTGGAGGATGCGCTTCAGCACCCGATATTCGAACCGCGCGTCCGCCTCTTCGTTTCGGAGACGAATCCACGCGGACCATCAGGGTCAGGCATATGATCGAATCGAAGCCATCGAAGAAGCGCTGGCGGCCGTTGCGCCGTTTCCTTCTTGTACTTGTCCTGGCCGGCGTCGGAGGCGGGATTCTCTGGGGTTTCGTGGCGGGACGAATGGAGGCGGCGCTCGAGGCCGAGCGGGAAAGACCCATCAAGGCTCCGCTCCGCGTCTCCCTGGATAACGACGAGCAGGTCGTGACGCTGGACGCCGAAGCCCAGAAGCACAACGGGATCGAAACGTCCCGGGTTGCGGCGGCGCCGTATCGGGAGCGCGTCCGGGCCTACGGCACGGTAGTCGATCTGGCGCGTCTGACCGACCTGAGCAACAGCTACCAGACCGCCAAATCCTCGCTGCAGGCCGCGAACGCCCGGCTCGCGGCATCGCGCCCTGCGTACGAACGTGCGCAGACGTTGAACAAGAACGAGCAGATCGTCTCGCAGGCGACAGTCCAGGCGGCGCAGGCGACCTACGGCGCCGACGTGGCCACTCAGGCCTCCGCCGAGTCGCAGCTCCGGACGCTCGCGGCCACCGCGCAACAGGAGTGGGGGCCGGTTCTAGACAAGGCGCTGATCGAGGGATCTCCTACGATCACCCGATTGATCGAGCGGCAGGACTTTTTGTTGCAGGTCACCCTGCCGCCCGGGGTGTCGATACCGACGCCTCCGCCGACTGCCGCGATCCTCACCGCCAACGGACTGCGAGCCGACATCAGGTTCGTCTCGCCCGCGACGCGGACCGATCCGAAGATTCAGGGCGTGAGCTATTTCTATATCGCCGCGGCCGACAGCGGCGTGTTGCCCGGCATGAACGTGATTGCGTATCTGCCCAGCGGCGCAACTGTCGAAGGCGCGGCCATTCCGGAGCCGGCCATGGTATGGTGGCAGGACCGGGCCTGGGTTTACCGGCGCAGCGCCCCCGACAAGTTCACCCGCGTCTCGATCGCGACCGACTTTCCGGCGCCCGGCGGAGGCTACGTCGTCAAGGGCTTTCCGAAGGATGCCGAAATCGTGACGCGCGGCGCGCAGGCGCTCCTGTCCGAGGAGTTCCGCGCGCAAATCCAGGTCGGCGAGGACAAGAAATGACCGGCGCGCCTCCATCGGGACCACAGGCGGCGGTCATCGGCTTTGCGATCCGCTTTCGCGGCATCGTCATCGCGCTTGCGTGCCTGCTGCTGGCGTACGGGGTCTATTCGTTGGGGCGGGTCAAGTACGACGTGTTCCCGGAATTTGCGCCGCCCCAGGTCGGCATACAGACCGAGGCCGCCGGCCTCACGCCCGAACAGGTGGAAATTCTCGTCACTCGGCCGATCGAGACCGCGATCAAGGGAGTGCCCGGCGTGCAGACGTTGCGCTCCACCTCTATACAGGGGCTCTCGGTCGTCACGGTGTTCTTCGATCCGTCGAGCGACATCTACCGCGACCGCCAGGTCGTGGCCGAACGGCTCGCCGCAGCCGCTCAGCAGCTTCCCGCCGGCGTCCAGCCGCCCTCACTGACGCCGCTCACGTCATCGACCAGCACCGTGCTCGTCGCCGGCCTGACCTCGGATTCGAAATCGTTGATGGAACTCCGCTCGATCGCGGAATGGACCGTCCGCTTGTGGCTGCTCGCGGTGCCCGGCGTCGCCAACGTCGCGATCTTCGGCGGTGAGACGCGGGCCATTCAGATTCAGGTCCACCCCGATAAGCTCATCCTGTACGATCTTGGCCTGAACGATGTTCTGACCGCGGCCCGCAAGGCCACGGGCGTGCGCGGCGCCGGCTTCATCGACACCAAGAACCAACGCATCGTATTCCAGACCGAAGGCCAATCGCTCCAGGCGGCGCAGATCGCCCGTACCGTGCTGCTGAGCCAGAACGGCTCGAGCGTCACGCTCGGCAATGTCGCCGATGTGAGGGACGCTCCGGAGCCCGCGATCAGCGGCGCCGCCATCGGCGGCCGGCCGGGTGTCATTCTCAACGTCTCCGAGCAGTACGGCGCGAACACCGTGGACGTGACGACCGCCGTTGAAGCGGCGCTCGAGGATTTGCGGCCGGGATTGGCGGCCAGCGGCATTAGCATTCAGTCGGACCTGTTCCGGCCGGCGAACTTCATCCACACCGCGACCAGCAACGTCCGCGATTCCTTGATCATCGGCGGCGTCCTGGTCATCGCAATCCTGTTCCTGTTTCTCTTCGACATGCGCACCGCGGCGATTTCCTGTATCGCCATTCCGCTGTCGCTGCTGGCCGGGACGATCGTTCTCCAGGTGGTGGGCGCGACCCTCAACACCATGACCCTTGGCGGTCTTGCGATCTCGATCGGCGTCGTGGTCGACGACGCGGTGATCGGGGTGGAGAACATCGTCCGGCGCCTGCGCGAGAACCGGCGCCTGCCCGAACCGCGATCCGAAGCCAGGGTGATTCTGGACGCCTGCATCGAGGTCCGCAGCGCCGTCGTCTACGCCACCTTGGCCGTCATTCTCGTCGTTCTACCCATCATGGCGCTTTCCGGACTTGCCGGTCGGTTGTTCGCGCCGCTTGGCTTCTCCTACACGTTGGCCGTGCTGGCGTCGCTCCTGGTCGCGCTCACGGTGACGCCGGCGCTCTCGATGGCGCTGCTTGCCGGCCGGACCGCTGCAGCCCACGATCCTCCGGTCGTCCGTTGGACGCGCGCCGCTTACGAAAACCTGCTGCGGGGCATTGCGCAGCAGCCGCGGACCGTAATTGCCGCCGCGGTAGCGTTTACGCTAGTCGGCTGCGCGGCCTTGCCTTTTTTCGGAGGCGGGTTCATTCCCGAGCTCAAGGAGGGGCACTTCATCATTCACATGTCGGCCGTGCCCGGCACGTCCATCGACGAGTCGCTGCGCATCGGAGCGCGCGTCGCCGACACGCTGCGGACTCTGCCTTCGGTCCGGTCGGTCGCGCAGCGGGTGGGCCGGGCGGAGAAGGTCAGCGACACGTGGGGACCGCACTACAGCGAATTCGAGGTCGATCTGAAGCCGCTAAGCGGCGATGAGGCGGAGGGCGCGCAGGCCGAGATCCGCAAGGCACTCGCCGGCTTCCTTGGCGTCAATTTCTCGGTCAAGACGTTCCTGACCGAGCGGGTCGAGGAGACCCTTTCGGGCTACACCGCCTCCGTCGCCGTCAACATCTTCGGCAACGACCTCGACGTTCTCGATCGGACGGCGCAGGAGATCGCACGCGTCCTCGGCGGGATTCCCGGCGCCACCGAAGTCCAGGTGCAGTCGCCGCCGGGGCTCCCACAGCTCACGATCCGCTTGCGGCAGCCAGATCTGGAGCGATGGGGATTCGATGCCGTCGAGGTGCTTGATCTCATCCGCACCGCCTACCAGGGCGATGTCGTTGGCCAAACCTACGAAGGCAGCCAGGTCTTCAACGTCATCACGATTCTGGATCCGGAAAGCCGCGGCAGCGTGACCAAGGTCGGCGACCTTCCGCTTCGCGTCACAAGTTCACCGGGCACGGCATCGGCCACGGCCGGTGCAAGCTCTTCCGGAGGCGGCACCTACGTGCTGCTGAAGCAGATCGCCGATATCTACGAAGTCGCTGGACGCTACCAAGTCCTGCACCAGGGCGGGCAGCGCCTGCAAACTGTCACTGCCAACGTGGCGGGGCGTGACGTGGCTTCCTTCGTTCAGGACGCGCGTGCGGCGATCGGTTCGAAGGTTCGGCTTCCGGCAGGCTCCTACGTGACCTTCGCCGGCGCCGCGGAAGCGCAGTCGCAGTCGCAGCGCGATCTTCTTCTGAACTCGCTGATCGCCGCCGTTGGCATCGTACTGCTACTCTCGATCGTGACGGGCAACTGGCGAAACCTGCTCCTGGTGCTGGTCAACCTGCCGTTTGCGCTCGTTGGTGGCGTGCTGGCGGTGTTCGCGACCGGAGGCCTGCTGTCGCTGGGCTCGCTGGTCGGTTTCGTGACGGTCTTCGGGATCACGCTGCGCAATTCGATCCTGATGGTTGCGCACTACGAACATTTGGTCGAAGTCGAAGGGTTGAGTTGGGGCCCGGATACCGCGATCCGGGGCGCCGCGGACAGGGTAACACCGATCCTCATGACTTCCCTCGTCACGGCCCTGGGCGTGCTGCCCCTGGCAATCGGCATGAGCGATCCCGGCCGCGAGATCGAGGGGCCGATGGCCGTCGTAATCCTTGGCGGGCTGCTGACGTCCATGGCGCTCAACCTGCTCGTGCTCCCGACCCTGGCGCTGCGGTTCGGGCGTTTCGAAGCGGAGGCCAATGAATTCGCAACTCGACAAGCAAGCCCGGGGCCCGCTCCCGCAGAGTAGATCGGATGGCGAAACAGCGCGCTCTTCGAGCGTCTCAGCCGATCGCCGCGGCTTCTGAGCAAAGAGATATCTCTGCCACGCATGGACCAGTAACATAAGTCCAGTCCGGATCTCCCGATCGTCAAAATGACTTGCCGACAGTAGAGCAAATGGGAGTCGCGGGGCGTGCCGAGCAGCATTCTTGCTGGAGAGGCTTTCACGTTGGCGCAACTAGCGACGGCTCTCAATCTCAACATGGTTCATAGACGGGAGCGGCTAGAGGACCTCATCGTTGGCGGCGAGCGCTGATCCTACGGCGCGATCAGGATGGCATTTGCCATAGCCTTGAGTCCTGCGTGCGTTCGTCGTGCATTCACAAGCACAGCATTGACTGGAAACGCTCGTCCTACTTGGGGCATCAGTGAAACCAAGATGACGGATTCTTAATCGCCATATCGGCAGTCCGTAATCTGCGCCTGATAGTGATCGCACCTTCGTCGCCTCGGCTCACTGCATCCGAGGGAGCTTTGCGGGAATCGCTTATGAGTTGGCATCCATTCTGCGACGTCTCAGGATTGGCGGCGATCGGGGCGGACCATCCGTTTTACTGCTTTTGGTCGGAAACGAATCGGACGCGCTATCAGTTTCGTTGCCTGCGGTACTGGTTCATGCGCAGGATCATCGACCTGGAGAGCGAACGACGCGGTTGTCCGCTGAGGGTGCTGGAAGTCGGAATCGACAGAGGACAGATGTTGGCGTTCATGAACGGGCGCGCGAGCGGATCCGGTCGCTTCGGTTTGCCGGAGCTGTTCGAGCGATGGGACGGGCTGGATCGGTTGCTCCGGCCGGAATTAACGCGCTATTCATACAGTGACCTGATCGAGCACACGGTGGGACGTGAAGCGCTTCCCTGTCTGCGGTCATACGACATCGTGATCGCGCTGCACGTACTGGAGCATCTCAAGGAACCGGAATACGCGCTGCAACAGCTATCGACCTGCCTGGTGCCCGGCGGCATCATCGTTGGTGGCTCTCCCACCATGCCTGCTTGTCTGGCGCCGCTTCGCGAACGCGTACTGCGAAGACGGGCCGGGCCCTTCGAGCATGTCAGCGTGATCTCTCCGCAACGGCTCCAGCGATTTGCGGACGACAATTGCTTCTCCGTCGAATTCCTGTCCGGCGCCTTTCTGTCCCGACACTCTGGATGCGCGATCGAGAACTCGCGCATTTGGCTGCGACTGAACCTACCTTGGGGAGCCCTGTTTCCTGCGCTCGGCAGCGAAATCTACTTCTCGATGAGGCTGAAAGGCCGGCGAGCGGCGGCCGCTTCAGATCAGTGATCCGCTTGGAGACGCGCCACAGAATGAGCCCACCAAGCCTATCCGAACCGAAACCCAAAGCGAGGTCTGCCGACGCGCCGCACGCCTCGGACATGCGAAGCTCGTCGACGGATATCGTAAGGAATGCCCATCCGGCAGCTCGGCGGCGCGATCTTCGCCTCGACCTTTTCCGTGGTTTGCGAACTGGGCGATCTTCCTCGATCATATCCCCAACAATGCGGTCGCGTGGTTGACGACGAAGCACTACGGCTTCAGCGATGCCGCCGATCTTTTCGTCTTCATCTCCGGCTATACGGCGGCTCTGGTCTACGGTCGGACGATGCTCGCGCGTGGATTCTTTCCCGCCGCGATCCGGCTGCTTTCGCGTGCTTGGCAGCTCTACGCGGCTCACGTCCTTCTGTTCGTGACATATGTCGCGTCGATTGGATATATCGCGCGCACCTACGAACACTCGCACCTCCTCGACGAATTCAACGTCGCCCAAGTCATCAAGAATCCGCTTGCCACACTGGCGCATGGCTTAACTCTTGGATTCAAGCCGCTGAATCTCGACGTGCTGCCTCTGTACATCGTGCTGATGGCCGTCTTCCCGCCTGTGCTCTGGGTGATGACCGACGGCCCGACCGGGCCCTTGCGGTCTCGTTGGTGCTTTACTTCGCGTCGAGACATTTTGGATGGAATCTCCCGTCCTTTCCGTCGGGCGTCTGGTACTTCAATCCGTTTGCCTGGCAGTTGTTGTTTACGCTGGGCGCATGGGCCGCGCTGGGCGGCGCGGCCAGGTGCCGGAGCCCTGATCGAATCTAACGTGGCCCTAGCACGCTTCAGGGCACTCTCAAGGAGCCGCTGCCTGGTGGTCAAAAGAGATTTTTGACCACGCGCGTTGACCAGGATGTGGCGCAGGAGCTTGAGAAGTACAACGTCTGGTTCACCGGGCAGATCGAGAGCACATTCCTGCGCGACATCCTGTCCTGGGCGATGCCCGTCCTGATATTCTTCGGCATATGATGGTACATCGGCCGCCGCATGGCCGAAGCGGGTGGCCTGGGCGGCGGACTGATGGCGATCGGCAAGAGCAAGGCGAAAGTCTATGTCGAATCCAACACTGGCGTGACCTTCACCGACGTGGCTGGGGTCGACGAAGCAAAGGACGAGCTTCGCGAAGTCGTCGATTTTCTGAAGAATCCCACCGACTATAGCCGTCTTGGTGGCCGCATGCCCAAGGGCGTGCTGCTGGTTGGCCCGCCGGGGACAGGCAAGACCTTGCTGGCAAAGGCGGTTGCAGGCGAAGCCCGGGTGCCTTTCTTCTCGACCTCGGGCTCTGAATTCGTAGAGATGTTCGTGGTCGTCGGCGCTGCGCGGGTGCGCGACCTGTTCCAGCAAGCTCACGAAAAGGCGCCAGCGATCATCTTTATTGACGAGCTCGACGCGCTTGGCCGAGCCCGCGGCATCGGCCCGTTTGCTGGAGGGAACGATGAGAAGGAGCAAACGCTAAACCAGCTTCTCGTGGAACTCGACGGCTTCGACTCGCGCTCGGGCTTGGTTATCCTCGCGGCTACAAACCGACCGGAAATCCTCGACCCTGCCCTGTTGCGCGCTGGGCGTTTCGATCGCCAGGTCTTGGTCGACCGCCCCGACAAGAAGGGCCGTATCGAGATACTCAACGTCCACATGAAGAAGGTGCGGCTCGCTGGTGATGTCCAGCCGGAGGCCGTTGCAGCGCTAACGCCCGGATTTACCGGAGCCGACCTTGCTAATCTCGTTAACGAGGCCGCGCTTCTGGCGACGCGCCGGGGGGCCGAGGCGGTAAGCATGAGCGACTTCAATAACGCGGGAACGCATGGTCGCCGGCTTGGAAAAGCGCAACCGGCTGCTCAATTCCAAGGAGCGCGAGATCGTCGCTTACCACGAGATGGGCCACGCGCTCGTCGCGCTCTCACCGCCCGGTGTTGACCCAGTGCACAAGGTCTCGATCATCCCGCGCGGAGTCGGCGCGCTGGGCTACACCATTCCGCGGCCCATCGAGGACCGGTTCCTGATGACCAAGGAGGAGTTAGAAAACAAAATGGCCGTACTTCTCGGCGGCCGTGCGGCTGAGCTAATTGTGTTTGGTCATCTATCGACCGGAGCCGCCGACGACCTGCGCCGGGTAACCGACATCGCGCGAAGCATGGTGACCCGCTACGGGATGTCGGAGAACTCGGCAGCGTTGCCTACGATCGCGAGCCCGGTAGTTTTCTCGCAGGGCCTGACCAACCTTATCCGGTCCACGAGCGAGATTATTCGGAGGAGACTGCTGCTGCTGTCGATCGTGAGGTGAAAGCGATTGTAGATCAGGTCTTCCAGCGCACCCAGGGCCTATTGAACACACGACGTCCGATCCTGGACCGTGCCGCAAAGAAGCTCCTCGAGAAAGAGACTTTGGAGCAAAGTGACATTGATGTGTTGATACGGGAAATGCCCAGGGAGGGTCTCCGAGCGATGTGATTCTCTTCCCACATCGCCCAGGCCACTGGCTTATTGTCTAGGTGCGACGCAGGACGCCTGACCGCGCAATCGCGAGCCCCTTCAGTCTTGCGTCTCGCATGGTTCTGGTTTCCGCATCGGTCGCTCAACCTCCGGCAGGGCGCACCTGACGGCTCCAGCCGGAGGCTCATCGCGCGGGGAGGTCAGAGCAGCTGACGACAGGCCAACTAAATCGGCCGACCTACTTTCAAGAGGCTGAGCAGGGGGCCAGTAGGCGCGCCTGGCATTGCTTGTTTCCGGCGGGCTCTTGAAGGCTCGCGAGCAGACACCCAACTTGATTGCCGCGACGCTGGCAAAGAAGCGGCGCAAGGGCATGTCGTTCAGTCATCCTTTCATAGGACTGACGCGCTGCGCGGCTTGAGCGAGCCCTGTGCGGTTCTCAGACATGGGAGGGATCAAATGGAGGTCGTGAACACCAAAATTTTGGAACAACCCGTACCAGAGGCTGTCATTGCCAATGACAATCTGCCGGCAGATCTTTTCACCCCGTCCGTGTTCCCGAAAGGCGCCACAGCCGTCATCTTCAGGCCGGCGCCATCGCCGATGAGTTCGGGAAGAGCCCATTGCGACGGCTGGCGGCTCGTGTTCGAGCGGCGCAGCGCTCCTTACCTGGAGCCTTTGATGGGATGGACCTCCGATGATGACCCGCTGGCCCAGGTCGAGCTCAAGTTTCCGACCCTGAGGTCCGCAATCCGGTATGCTGAACGGCAGGCCCTACGATACGTTGTTGAGACGCCTCACCACGAAGGCGCGGACCAAGCGGAAACGCAGCCCCCGGTGACGCGTGCCTTCTCCGATGCCACCCTCGAACGCCTTGGGCTTGGCGCCTTGCAAGAAAGCTATGTGGACGCCGTTGCAGGCGCTGAAGCTCGGCATGACCCTCGAGGGGATGAAGGCTGGGCCACCCCTATGGCCGTGGCAAAGGATGCGGCCTTCCCAATCGAGGCCAAACGCTCGATCCTGATAAACTGGGCTTGGACCGAATACCTGATCGAACAAGCGAGCGCCGACGCAAAACCCGACGAGCAGCGACGATCGCGCCTGGGTGAAGTCGAGCTCGCCTTGCTCGAGCTCGAACGGACCACCATTCAGTCCAACCAGCGCCGAGAGCCGGCCCAAGGGAGCGAGCCGACGACCGAACTAGCAGCATGAGGGGATCTGCTCGATTCTGCGGCTGCAGCCGGTCAGCTTTCGAGAGGAACGAAGACCCCGGCAAGCCCGGGGTCTTCGTTCCTGGCCGACGGCTGTATGCTTCGCTCAGCCGACGTTCCGCTGTGCGCGGCCAGGGCCATCCCTATCAGCGTTGCGCCGCCAAAAGCCAAGTCGATCCCGACAAGCAGTCCAACGGCCCACAGCGCCGATCCGGGAAGGCCAATAATGATGATGGACGCGATCAGCAGGTCCATCAGACCCGCAATCAGCATCCAAGATCAGCCAATCAATTCGCGCCGATGCTCGAACGCGTACAGGATGGAAGCGACGCCCTCGGCCAGGAAGTAAGCTCCCAAGACGATGGTCAGCGCGTACGTGCCCTGGATGGGCGCAACCAGCAGGACCACACCCGCGGCAATAGCGACGAGAGCGGACAGCAATGACTTACCAAAAGCCCGGCACTCCTTTCGCCCAGAATGTTAGGACCAGTCCGACTAGACCACTGATCAAGAATATCCATCCGAGCCAGATGGTTGTGGCAATGCTGGCCAGTGGTGGCACGATCATGGCCGCGAAGCCGAGGATGGTGAGCAGAACGCCTTCGTCCCGCATCGCCCCCGTCGCCGCCGATCGTAAGCGGGCAAAGAACTCTGGTGTAGTCATTGCAATCTCTCCCGTCCGCCGCTCGTCAGGCGCGCGACCTACTGCATGAAACGTACAGTTCGAACTTTGTTCCATATGCCCCGCGCGCACCCAACTGCAGCGAGAAGCTTGGACGAGCAATTAGAGCCCTTTCCACTTGATGTGGGTCATTATGTGTATCCGGCATGTCGAAAGTAGTTCGTGCACTGGGCGGGTGCAAATGACTTGATGAGCTTGCCAATCAGCTTCATCAGCGTTGTCACGGTGCGAGCGGCGCCCTTGCGCAGCGCCGTCTCCAGCTTCGAGAATGCCATTTCGATCGGATTGAGGTCGGGCGAGTAGGCCGGCAAATAGCGTACCTTGGCGCCGACCGCTTCGATCGCTTGGCGAACGCCGTCGATCTTGTGGGTGCGCAAGTTGTCCATGAAGACGGTATCGCCTTTGCGCAGCGTCGGCGCGAGGATCTGCTCAACATAGGCGAGGAACGATGGCCCATCCAGCGCGCCGTCAAAGACATAGGGCGCCGTCAGGCCATTGATGCGCAGCGCGGCAACCAGTGTCAGCGTCTTCCAGTGGCCGTGCGGCACGCTCGCAACGAGACGCTCGCCGCGCGGTGCGCGACCGCGATGCCGGACCATCTTGGTCGTAACCGCCGTCTCGTCGATGAACACAAGGCGCGGCGCATCAAGCCTGGATTGCTCGGCCTTCAGCTCGGCACGCGCTGCAGCGACAGCAGGACGATCCTGTTCGGCGGCGTGCAGAGTTTTTTTTGAACGTGATGTCGTGGCGTTCGTAGAGCGCCAGACCGAGGTCGTACCGGTTTTCAGCCGCTTCTCGGACTTGAGTCGCGCGCGAATCTCTTCGAGCGTCAAGTCCGGCTCCGCGGCGACCAGATCAAACAGCCATTGGCGATGCGCTTCAAGTGGCGAGCGACTGTGGCCCGTGCCGGGCAATGCCGCGACACTGCCCGTCGTCGCCCACCGCTCAATCCAGCGGATGGCGGTCGAGGCGCCGAGACCAAGCACCCGCGCCGCTTCCCGTCTGCTCTCGCCATCTTCGACAAGCGCGACTGCCCGCGCCCTCAGGTCCTTCGAGTATCCCTTCGCCATCGCGCAACCTCGTCGTTGCTGTCAAAGCAACACGAATCTGATTTTCTCCCCTCTGGGAACCCCCTTTTTGTTCCGATTCACATCAACCGAAAACCGCTCTAGTCAGGCCTTGAGTTGATGCACCCAATTGCGCAGAGCGACGCTATCGGTCACGCCTACGTGGCTCGCTGCTACCTTGCCTCCACGAAACGCGAAGAGAGCCGGGATACCTTGAACACCGTATTGGCTGGCAGCTTGTAGATTTTCTTCGACGTTCACTTTGACGAAGCGCGCTCTGGGCTCCAGGGTTTGGGCGGCTTGAGCAAATATCGGAGCCATCGCGCGGCACGGCCCGTACCACGGCGCCCAAAAATCGACGATCACCGGAGACTCTGCGATGTGTTTCTGCAGCTGGCTGGCGTTGACGTCGATCGGGCGACGCTGAAAAAGCGGCGCGTGACAGCGGCCACACCTTCCGGCTTCAGCTGGTCGATCCGCCGGAACGGCATTGATGCTATCACAACTCGGGCAGACTACTCGACGCTTCTCGGCCATAGGACGTCCTCACGTTCAGCCGGTGCCGCCGTGAATCTGGGCATGAGTCCGAGCGATCGCCAGTGGTCTGCCTGCGGCGCTTGTGCTCCGCACGCAGGCTCCTAGATCATCATCAAACGGCGCGGCTCGCGCCGTTTAGCCCCCAACAGGAAAGGATCAATTGGAGATAGGGAGCACGGTTATGAGTACCCATGCAGGTCCGCTCGACGTTCGCCCGAGCCGTATCGAACAACTTGAGTCTGATTTTGCCGCTCTCGCGCCTCAGCTCTCGGGGGCGCTGAAAGGCAGGCGATCTCGCTGCTGCATGGGATGGTCCAGGAGCTGTGGCGCGCGGTGGGTTCTTCCAGCCCGGCACAAACCCGGCCCGGCGCCACAATCGAAGACATCGTTGAACTCCATCAGCACGCGCCGGCAATGGAGGGGGAGGCGGTTAGCACACCGCTGCCTGTGGGACAGCCCGCGCCAGAATTCGCTCTTCCTGACGCCAACGGGGCACCATTCGCCTGTCCGATTTCCGCGGCCGACCAGTTGTGCTGGCGTTCTACCCGCTCGATTGGAGCCCAGGCTGCAGCCGGCAACTGGATGTCTACCAGCACGAGCTCGAGGAGTTTCAGCGCCGAGGTGTCGAACTCGTTGGCATTTCGGTGGATAGCCTTTACAGCCATGGAGCCTGGTCCGCTGTTCGGGGGCTGAGCTTCCCGCTTCTGTCGGACTTCAATCCAAAGGGCGAAGTCGCCCGGAGCTATCGGGTCTGGCGCGAAGCCGAGGGATTTTCCGAGCGCGCGTTGTATGTCGTCGATGCTGACGGCATCATTCGCTACGCACACGTATCGCCCAAACTTCAGCATGTCCCGGACATCTACGAGCTGTTCGAAGTCCTGGACGGACTTGTGACTCGCAAGGCCGCTTGATGGAGCATTCCCGATGTATGCGTCTACTTCCTCTATGTTTCGAGCAAAGCCGCATGCCGGCGGCGTCGTTGTCTATGGCAGCCGCTGGTGTGGAATCACGATGATGGTGCGTCGCCATCTCGATCGGGCTGGTGTGCCCTACCATTTCGTGGATTGGGAGGCATATCCGGAGGCGCGAAGTCAGCTCGAATGGTTGGCCGGCGGACGGATTGCAAGTCCAGCCGTCACTATCGGCGGACAAGTGCTGGTCCAGCCATCGCTACGCGAACTCGACTCGGCTTTGAGCCGGGCAGGTTATCGCTGACCGCCGTCGATAGGAGCTGACCCACTCGTCGGCGATCCGCACCATCCGCGGCGCGCGTTGCGCTGATGATCGTACGGGCAGCAGCATGGCAATAGGCGCCGGTTACTTGAACTCGCCTCCGACAATTCTAATTCAACTCATAGCCGAACCGAGGTTCGGCTATGTTGAGCTTGGTAAGGACTTAAGTGCGCAGAGCGCGTAGAAAGTTGAGGGAAACGACATGAGAAAGCTTGCCCTTACAATCGTCGCGGCGGCAACGCTCCTCATCGGATCGATGGCGCCGGCTTCGGCCCATTGGCGTCACCATGGTTGGGGCGGCCCGGGTATCGTTCCTGGGCTTGCTCTCGGATTGTTCGCGGGAACATTGGCGGCCGCTGCCGCGCCTCCGATCTATTATGGACCGTCTATGGTCCGCCCTACTACTACGGCCGCCCATATCGGGTAGTCCGCTGACTATCCGCCGGTTGATCCCTACTGGTACGCCTGGTGACGAGAAGAAGGCCCGGCTCCCGCCGGGCCTTCTTAGTCCGCCATACGGCGCTTCCGGCAATGAAACTCGATGGCTTGAAAAGGTTGGGTTTGGCGAGGTGACGAGTGTGTGCTGTTGGCGGGCGAAGATGCCGAAGGAGAGTCTGCGGTCGCTGAGCAGCAATGTTGCGCCGCTCGCGCACTCAGCTCGCGCTCCGATTTTGAGCTCGGGGCGGCTCGATCGGCCAGCCGGTAGATGACGGCGCGCGAGAGATGAGGGCCGGCTGCCCGTCCTGCCGCGATGGCTGGGTCGGATGTGTGGGGTAGTTTTCGAGGTAGATCTGGCCTGCAACCAGCATGATTCCGGCGGATAGGAGCGTAAGGCTTGCTGTTACAATGTCGCTATAGTCGTCCATTTCTGTCATATCCCTTAAGCGAGAGAGCACGTCTGCCATCTGTGATCAAAGTTTCGCCACAGCAAACCTCGCCTAGCAGGCCGGCATGCTGGCTCGGTGTCGTCGCCGTGGTTGGGTCTGCTCCGCAGAACCCGAAGGTGTCGCGTTAAATACGGATTGGTCCTCGGTCTTACCCTCGCGTTCCCGCATCACCGGCGCGACAAGCCGAAAGGCTATCGCAGAGCCGGGAATGGGGTCTTCGCCCGCGCGCCTCACTAGTCCACGGTCGATGAGATCCTTCAGCGCGAGCCTGAACTCTTTCGCGGTTGCGTGCGTACCGATGCTGGCTGCCAGGCTCTGCAATGTGATAGCCCTGCCATCGCTGCCGTGGCGCTCGAACGCAGCAAGCAGTTTGCGTTTAATCTGCTCAAGATCGATAGGAACTGCTCTTTCCATGGCCTTCACAGTGGCTCTCTGCTCAAGTCTCGATCCGGGCCAGCCGGACTCCCTCCCTGGCGGAGAGACGAAGCGACTATCGGCTGAAATGCGGACAATGCTTCCCGTGCGCGGCGCAGGCCGCGCGACGGGAGCGATTCGGCCAAGACTTAAGCCGTCTGCTTGTGCTCGAGCTTCTGATTGTCGTTGCCGGCCTGGAGAGGAATCTGGCGCGGCTTCATCGCTTCGGGAACCTCGCGCACCAGCTCGATCTTGAGCATGCCGTCCACGAAGGAAGCGCCCTTCACCTGCACATATTCGGCCAGGTTGAACTGCCGACGGAACGGGCGAGACGAGATACCCTGGTACAGAAACTGATGGGTACCCTTGTCCGCCTTACGGCCTTCGATCGTCAGTACGTTCTGCTCAGCCGTGATGGTCACCTCATCAGGCGAGAAACCGGCCAGAGCAAGCGAGATCTGATAGTGGTCCTCATCGCTCCGCTCAATGTTGTAGGGCGGGTAGTTGTCGCCCGTCCATTGGGCGGAATCTTCGAGTAGATCGAACACGCGGTCGAAACCGACGGTCGATCGCCACAGCGGGCTGAAGTCAAAGGTGGTCATAGCCACATCCTCCTTTCGAGCAACATGGTTACGAGCGCACGGACACCGTAGCCGGCGCCCGATCACCGGGTCCTCAGAAGGCACCCGGAGCAGCGCATCGCCGCGCGCTGCACTACTGGAATTAGAACGGGCTCGGCCGGTTTCAAGCCCTCTGCATCGCGAGCCCCCCTCGATAAGAGGCTTCGAAGGCGTTGCCAACGGTCTGCGGAAGCGCATGCGGTCGCTTGCCACCACGCCGCCCATGCCGTATCGGCGATAAAATGGCGGCGATGACCTGATCCTAAGTATGCAGCTTCGCGCCGGGCTCGAGAGGCCTGGGACAAGCGGATTCGCGCTCCACCTCAATCGAGCAGGTGACCGCGGGGCACGATGCAAGCCCATCGTTTTGGGACCGTCCATCCGTCCGGGGGGATGGCGGCGGTTCGACCGGTCGTCCGAATTGACGGAGATCTTCCGACCAATGGGTTAGTCAAAACGTGGAACAACCCATTGTCTTCGCGGTTCTTTCGGCGTCGCCGGCCTGAGTGTCGCTGGGCGCCTTCTGGGCCCAGTTAAGCCGGGCAACGCGGCGGCTCGTACCATTTTGCTCCATGGAGGATTTGGATATGAAAGCCACCTGTCTTTTCGCTTTGCCGTCCATCGGTCTCACTCACCACGGTGGGCTCGCGCGGCTGCATCTTCCCTTTGGCAGCCCGTTCGAACTCAAGAACGGCTCTGGCTTCTGAAGGAGGGCAAGTCATGTCAATTGCCTCAGCCCTCCCTGCTATCCATTCGGAAGCCGGGTTGTCCCGGTATCTGCAACAGATCCGCAGCTTTCCGCTGCTCGATGCGTCGGAAGAAGTGATGTATGCGAGGCGTCTTCGGGATTTTGGCGATCGCGAAGCTGCCTACCGTTTGGTGACGAGCCATTTACGGCTCGCTGCCAAAATCGCCCTGAAATATCGGCGCTACGGTTTACCGGTTGCCGATCTCATCTCAGAAGCCAATGTCGGATTGATGCTGGCGGTCAAGCGGTTCGACCCTGAAAAAGGATTTCGCCTTGCCACCTATGCCACTTGGTGGATCAAGGCGTCCGTGCAGGAATTCGTCCTGCGGTCATGGTCACTGGTGAAGCTCGGCACGACGGCCGCACAAAAAAAGCTGTTCTTCAACCTTCGAAAGTTGAAGGCGCGCTTGGGTGCGCCGGAGGACGGCGAGCTTTCGCCAGAACAGGTAAAACAGATCTCTGAGCACCTTCAGGTCAAGGAAGCCGATGTCGTCGAGATGAACGGGCGGATCCGTGGCGACATGACGCTGAACATTCAGCTCAGCGACGAAGAAGGCGAACAATGGCAGGACAGGCTCGCCGATTCGTCTCCTGATCCTGAAACCCTGCTCGTGGAGACCGGAGACCGTGAACGGCGGAAGGCCGCACTCTCGGAAGCCTTGAGCGCGCTTTCGCCGCGAGAACGCACCATCGTCGAAGCGCGTTACATGGCAGAAGAGCAAAGAACGCTGGACGATCTTGCTACCAAGTTCGGAATCTCTCGCGAGCGAGTTCGCCAGATCGAGCAGCGTGCCTTGAAGCGTATCAAGGCGATGATCTGCGCTCGCCTCCCCGATCTTCAGACTGCATCAGCAGAGGCATACTAGGAGGATCCCACAACCACAGACTGGCTGCTGATCAATGGATCAGCAGCCAGTGCAGATATCGGGCACAATGGCTTCCGCTGAGAATTCACGGTCCTTGCGGGCATCGGACCTTGTTCTTGCAAGCTTGCCCCGCGGCTGTGAGCTTTGATTGCTCACGATCTGCTTAACGGCGGCGTCCGAGCCTCGCAACGCTCGCAGCGATCCCACTTCTTTGGCGTGCAGCGAAACCATCATGCCGAGTAAAGCAGCGAATACCATCAAGGTCCGCATCTCTGATCAACCTCCTTTCGACGATGCTCCAAACTGCTGCGTTGCTCCGCGGCCGAGCAACATCTCGGTTTTATGATCTAAGTTTTCAACTGAGCGGCGAGCGATTCCGACGCTGGCGAAGCCTCGAGCGCGAGTGCTATCGATGAGCAGATTTGGGGCAGAAAAATTTGCTCACTTCCTCTTGAAAGTAGAACCTCCGCGCCTAAGTGGATTTTTGCCCGGGGGCCGCTATGGACCCGGTTTTTGGACATCGCTGAACCTGCCCAAGGAGGATGTGCATGCATTTCCGTCCCTTGCACGATCGCGTGCTCGTGCGACGTCTGGACGCCGAAGAGAAGACCGCCGGCGGCATCATCATTCCGGACACCGCAAAGGAGAAGCCACAGCAGGGCGAGATAATCGCCACTGGGCCCGGCGCACGCAACGAACAGGGCCAACTCGTTCAACTCGACGTCAAGCCAGGCGATCTTGTCCTGTTCGGAAAGTGGTCTGGCACCGAGGTCAAGATCGACGGCGAGGACTTCCTCATCATGAAGGAAAGCGACCTTCTGGGTGTCATCGACAAGACAGGCACCGTCAAGAAGGCAGCGTAGCGCACGGACAGTCATAGAGGACATTGACAGTCATAAAGGAAAGGAGAGTTCAAAATGGCTGCCAAGGACGTCAAGTTCGCAACCGAGGCCCGCGAGCGCATGCTGCGGGGGGTCGATACACTGGCTAACGCGGTGAAGGTCACGCTCGGTCCGAAAGGGCGTAACGTCGTGATCGAAAAATCGTTCGGTGCACCGCGCATCACCAAGGATGGCGTCACCGTCGCCAAGGAAATCGAACTGGAGGACAAGTTCGAGAACATGGGCGCGCAAATGGTACGCGAGGTCGCCTCAAAGACGAATGATCTTGCGGGCGACGGCACCACGACAGCGACCGTGCTCGCGCAGGCCATCTTCAAGGAAGGCACCAAATCCGTCGCCGCCGGCATGAATCCGATGGACCTGAAGCGCGGCATTGACCTGGCTGTCGACGCTATCGTGTCCGATCTGAAATCACACGCCAAGAAAATCACCTCCAATGACGAGATTGCCCAGGTCGGTACAATCTCGGCCAATGGCGACACCGAGATCGGCCGCTTTCTCGCCGACGCAATGAACAAGGTCGGCAATGAGGGCGTGATTACTGTCGAGGAGGCCAAGAGCCTGCATACGGAGCTCGAAGTGGTCGAGGGTATGCAGTTCGACCGCGGCTACATCTCGCCCTACTTCGTCACCAATACCGAGAAGATGCGCGTCGAACTCGAGGATCCCTACGTTCTGATCCACGAGAAGAAACTGTCCGGCTTGCAGACCATGCTGCCGCTGTTGGAGCAGGTGGTTCAATCAGGTAAGCCGCTCCTGATCATCGCGGAAGACATTGAAGGCGAAGCGCTTGCGACCTTGGTCGTCAACAGACTGCGCGGTGGTCTGAAGGTCGCGGCGGTGAAGGCGCCCGGTTTTGGCGACCGCCGCAAGGCCATGCTGGAGGACATCGCGATCCTGACCGGCGGCAATGTCATCAGCGAGGACCTCGGCATCAAGCTGGAAAAGGTCACAGTGAAGATGCTTGGCCGCGCCAAGAAGGTGGTCATAGACAAGGACAACACTACCATTGTCGGCGGCGCGGGCGCCAAGAAGGATATCGAGGCGCGCGCCCAGCAAATCAGACTGCAGATCGAGGAAACCACCTCCGACTATGATCGCGAAAAACTGCAGGAGCGGCTGGCGAAGCTTGCCGGAGGCGTTGCGGTGATCCGGGTGGGCGGCGCGACGGAGGTCGAAGTCAAGGAACGCAAGGATCGCGTCGATGATGCGATGCACGCAACTCGCGCGGCGGTCGAAGAGGGCATTCTCCCGGGCGGCGGGGTGGCCCTCCTGCGTGCCCTTAAGGCGCTGGAGGGCGCCAAGACGGCGAACGCCGACCAAAAGGCCGGCATCGACATTGTTCGCCGAGCCATTCAGATGCCGGCTCGCCAGATCGTGGAGAACGCCGGCGAGGATGGGTCGCTGATTGTCGGCAAGCTTCTGGAGCACCAGAGCTACAATTGGGGCTTCAACGCGGCGACTGGCGAGTACGAGGATTTGGTGAAAGCCGGTGTGATCGATCCCGCCAAGGTCGTCCGCACCGCCTTGCAGGACGCCGCGTCGGTGGCGTCGCTGCTGATCACGACCGAGGCGCTCGTGGCCGAGAAGCCGAAGAAGGCAGAACCAGCTCCGGCAGCTCCCGCCATGGACTTCTGAACAATAGAGCCCGGCCGAGGACGGCCGGGCTCCGCCGATGAGAGGAGAGAAATCAAAGACGAAGTCTCGCATGAAAGGTCTGATCGTCGTCGGCTCAGGATGAAACAGGACGCGATCCACGGGTTCATGTTCTCACTGAGCTTTCTCACCATCGCCTGGACCTGTTGTCGAACGATTGGAGGAGTATAGATGCGGAGTCATCATCGTACGTTCTCCGCCCGAACGGAGACCAAACACAACCTGCGGCGACACCTGCTGGCGCTCGCGATTGGCGGCGCAATTTCTATGACTGCCTTTGGTGCTTACGGCATGGACAGCCCGCGCGGAGCCGAGACGACGCGTAGTGCTTTCACAGGCCTGCCACTGCCGCCGATCCCTTATCTTGATACAATGCCGTGGATGAAATGGCAGCCGGAGCCAGCAAGGATGAAGATCGACATTTTGCTGCCGCCGAGCTCTGCGCCGACCAGCATCTTTCCGCAGCAGATGCCCGGTCCTAACGGGCCGGCTGCAACAAGCTGAACCTCACGGGAGCGGCCCGCCAGGCCGCTCCGGTTTCAGTGCGTCAAGAGCGAGCGACGATCATGTCCGGACCGAATTCGGCGAGGCATTCCGTACGCGGGAGCACCGACCGGGCATCACGCGCAACACTCGGGCCTGACGTCCGCGACTTTCTCATCCGGGGTAGCCAGAAGGTGATCGGTCACTACGAGCGCCTTCTTTCGACCGCGACGAGTGAGGAAGAGCGCCAGCTTTATCAATCCCGAATTGAGCGAGAGCGGCGAGTGATAGAGGATCTACGCCAGGGCGCTCTCCCGGATCGCTTTGCCGCGTAGCCGCTGAGCAGCTTCTGCCAGAAAAAGTACGTACGGCCTCTTGAACTCACGGGCGTCGCTTCTAGTTCGATTCTCGACCGCGGCTGCGGTGTGTCGAGCGCCGGGCCGGGTTCGGCACGAGGTACGGGACTGGAGGTTCGACTCTCACCGACTCCCGTCCTGCCTAGCTTCGTATCCATATTGCTCTTTGGAGGACTTGGCTATGAGGACACCTGATTTTACGCCACTTTGGCGCACTAGCGTCGGCTTCGATCATCTGGCTGACCTTGTCGAGGGCATGTCGGGCCAGCCGACCGAGGACAACTATCCTCCGTACAACATCGAGCGGTCCGGTGACGATCAGTATCGAATCACGCTGGCCGTAGCGGGCTTTGGTGCCAACGATATCTCCGTGACGGCCGAGCAGAATGCTCTCACGATCGAGGGCAGGAAACCCGATGGCGCTGCGCGCGAGTATCTGTATCAGGGCATCCCGGCGCGACCGTTCCGAAGAGTCTTCAGCCTCGCCGATTACGTTCAGGTGAAGCAGGCGACCTTCCAGAATGGTCTCTTGATCGTGGATCTCGTTCGAGAGATTCCGGAAGCCATGAGACTACGCAGAATTCAGATCGGAAGCGGAGAGGCCTCTTCGTCTCAAATTGAACAGAAGAAGGCAGCGTAGAATGGCCCGACATGGATGCTGAGCTGTGACCTCCAGCCAGGTCGCGCTCTCTCGAGTGATCTCGCGGCGAGCATCGCTGCTCACCAATACGAAACCCCGCGTGGCGACGCACTTCGCGCCGCCGCTCATAACGCACCCACCATCCCTTCAGAAAGGAGTGATAAGGGAGGCACCCATGACCAACGTCAACGTTAATGGCGGTGGCATGCACCCATTCTTCCACCCCGCCGCTCATTACAGTTCGCCGGCGGAAGTCCTGAATGACAAGGAGCTCTCGATCCCCGAGAAGCGAATCGTCCTGTCTTCATGGGCGTCCGACATGTACGCGGTGGAATCCCGCCCCGATTTGCGGGAAATCCCTGGCACCGGCCATTCGGTACGGTTGAACGACATACTTGCAGCGTTGCGTCAGCTCGATGGTGGTGACGATGACGATCCGCCCCGTGGCGGCGGCGTTCCCATGCGGTTGCGGCGGCCTTGGGCCGCCGCCGCACACCGGAGGTGGTTGTGATGGTCACGGAAGCCGTTCTGGGCATCGTTCTGCTTGGCCATGCCGCAGCGGCCTGGGCAGTTCCGATTGTAGCATGGCAACGAGGGCTTCTGCCGCTGCTTGATGACCCCACACGCATGCAAGGGTGACCGACATGTGTGGTCAGCGAGCAATATTGGCATGGGTTCTAGTTGCGGCGTTCTTCGCGTCTCCACCAGCCTCAGCTCAGGTGCCGGACCTGAAGACGGGCGGTACTGTACCAACATTGGCTCCAGTAGTTCGGCAGGTAACGCCCGCCGTGGTCAACATTTCCGTGCACGGTCGTGTGCGCGAGGACAATCCGCTTTATCGCGATCCTTTCTTCCGCGAATTTTTCGACATTCCCAAGCAGGTCGAGAAAGAGGTCAACTCGACGGGTTCGGGAGTCATCGTCGATGCGATCCGTGGCTATGTGTTGACCAACAATCATGTTGTCGAGGGCGCGTCTTTGGTTCAGATTACAACCAAGGACGGCCACCAGCTTTCTGCGAAAGTAGTCGGACGCGATCCTCCTACCGATGTCGCTGTACTGCAGATCCAGAACCCTGTCGGCCTTCAAGGGCTTCCCTTCGGCGACAGCGACGCGCTTGAAGTGGGAGATTTCGTGCTTGCCATTGGCAATCCCTTTGGTCTCGGCCAGACGGTCACGTCCGGCCTCGTGAGTGCGCTGGGTCGCACAGGCTTGAGTAAAGAAGGCTACGAGGACTTCATCCAGACCGATGCTGCGATCAATCCGGGCAATTCCGGCGGCGCATTAGTCAATCTTCGCGGCGAGTTGGTCGGCATCAACTCGGCTATCATTTCACCTGGCGGCGGCAACGTCGGGATTGGCTTCGCCATTCCCGCGAACATGGCGCGGCTGGTCATGGACCAGATTGTAGACAAGGGACGCGTCGAGCGCGGCCGCATCGGAGTCTCACTGCGCGACCTCCAACCATCGACCAATAAAGGTCGCAATGAAGGTGCGGTCATCGCGGAGGTCTCGCCGGATTCGCCCGCTGAGAAGGCCGGCTTGCGGAAGGGTGATATCGTCATTATGGCGGACGACCGTCCGATCCGCACGGCCTCGCAACTTCGTAACAAGATCGGCCTCGCGCGTGTCGGCCAAGACGTGAAGCTTACGCTGGTGCGCGGCGAAGCCACCAGTTCGGTGATCGTCAGAGTAGCCCCGCCGGCCGTGGGGAGTAGCCCATCCACTCGGTTGCGTTAGATGCAAGACCGTAAGGTTCGGCACCCCACAGCAGAACAATAGGTCGCTATGCGCTCAGTGCAGAATGGCCCGCTTTTATCTCAAACCCTGCGAGAACTTATGATTGGCGTTTGCCTGAAGAAGAACGCTTTTTGTTCCAGGGCAACCACCTGACTGCTCAATGCTGTAAGTCTTATCGCCTCCCAGTGCCTCTACAGCCACGACCGCGCCATTTCGGCTTCGGGCTCGCCGACAAACTGACAAGTTCGCTTTCGCCCGGTCTGTGTGACTGTTGCGCCGAATTTAATAGTTTTACCGGAGCGCTTGGAGACACATCGACGATTTCTGCACGCGCAAGCTTGGCTTCCAAGTCGGCTATGCGGGCCCGTTAAGACCTTGCTCGGTCCTTCACGCCCGCACCTCCTGCCGTTGGAACAGGACGTAGCCGACGACGAACAGCACGATGGTGCCGGCGATGAGGCCGACGGTCTGTGGCCAGGCAATCATGACGCTCTCGCCGAACGGCAGGGGCGAACCCATCACCGCGCCGCGCAGCTGATCGATGAAGACCGGACCCAAGGTCCGCGTGGTCGGCGAGAGCACGGCGATCATGGCTTCGCCAAAGAGGTCGTTGGGCGACACACGCTGCAGCGTGTTGGTCCAGATGGCGGTCTGCGGATCGTTGAGACCGAGCAGCGCATAACGCGGATCGGGCGGCGAGATCGCCTGCGCGATCGCCGGCGCCAGCATCGTATAGAGCACGGTCAGGAATAGCCAGATGCCGAGCGCGACGAGGGCTGCGGTGGCCGGCGAGCGGAACACGATGGACAGCAGCATCGCGAGCGACAGCCAGACCCCAGCATAGAAGATCGCCACGACTAGGAACACCAGCGATCGCGCGATCTCTTCGCCGCCGGGCGGCACGCCGAGGAAGATCAAACCGAGCCCGATCACCAGCAGCCACAGCGCGGCGAGGCTGATGCCGATGGTGGCGAGCGCCGCAAGATATTTTCCCATCAGGAGCGCGTCGCGGTAGATCGGCTGGGCCAGGATGCGCGACAACGTCCGCCGGTTATACTCGCTGTTGACAGCGTCGAAGCCGAGCCCGATCGCCATCAGCGGGATGAGGAAGCCGAGGATCGCCACGAAGGACGGCAGCGGCGCCTGGTCGATGGTGAAGAGGCGCAGCAGCAGGAACGGGTCTTCGGCCGTGTTCTGCCGCAGGCTCGTGATCGCCTCATAGAGCGCGGCGAGCGCCGTGAACAGGATCAGAAGCTCCAGTATCAGCATGCGGACGCTGGAGATGTGATCGGCAAGCTCCTTGACGAAGACCGTGCCGAGGCCCTGGAACGGTGAACCTTCACGCCGCATGACGGACGCCTCCTCCCGCGGCCTGGAAGTAGCGGGCATAGATCGCCTCCAGACTGGGTTCGTCGACCGAAAGCCGCTTGAGCGCGCCATCGACCGAGACCACGGCACGCGCCGCATCCGGCCGCACATCGCGCTCGGCGGTCATGCGGAAGCGATCGGGCGCCAGCGTCTCGACCTGCGTCACGCCGGGAATCATCGACAGGCGCTGGGCGATGCCCGCGCCTTCGGCCTCGACCTCGACCACAAAGCCCGCGCCGAGCACCTTGACCGACAGCTCCGGGACCGATCCCATCAACACGATGCGGCCGGCCTGGAACAGCGCGACGCGGTTGCAGATGCGCTGCACCTGGTCGAGCAGGTGCGAGGACAGCAGCACCGTGATGCCCTCGCCCCGGAGCTCATCGATCAACGCGAGGAACTCCAGGGTCGCCTGCGGATCGAGCCCGGAGGTCGGCTCGTCGAGGATGGCGATCTCGGCGCGCTTGATGATGATCTCGGCGAGGCCAAGCCGCTGCCGCATGCCGCGCGAGAAGGTGGCGACGCGCTTGTTGGCGACGTCACTGAGCCGCACGCGTGCCAGCGCCCCTTCGATCCGCTTCGTGCGCTCGGCCCGTGTCAGTCCCATCAGCTTGGCCGTGTAGGCGAGATTCTCCGCCGCGGTGAGCTGATCGTAGAAGCCGACGGAATCGGGCAGATAGCCGACGTGGCTCTTCACCTTCAGCGGCTCGCGGGCAGGATTGAATCCGAGCACGCTCACTGTGCCCTCCGATATCTCGGTCAGGCCGAGCATCATCAGAATGGTCGTGGTTTTGCCGGCGCCGTTGGGCCCGAGCAGACCGAACACCTCACCCCGCGCGATGTCGAGATCGATGGCGTCGACGACGGCGGTGTTGCCGTAGCGTCGGGTCAGGCCGCGCGCGCTGATGACAATGTCGCGCGGGCCGCCGACGGCCTGTGTCTGGCTGTCGCTCATCGCCGTCCGAACCTTACAACCGCACCCAGCATCAGCAGCAGCGCCATGCCGATGACCCCGGCTCCCGCAATACCCCACACCGTCGAGGTGCCGACGGTGATGCGGAACTGGCTGGAGGCGCTCTCGCCCCTCGAGGTCGCGCGGATCGTGGCCTGATAGTCGCCGGCGAGGGACTTTTCGCTGGGGGTCACCAAAGCCTGCACCTCGGCATCCTTGCCGGGCACCAGACGCTCGATGGTCTTAGGCTCGAAGGTGACCTTCCAGCCCGTCGGGGCGGTGGCCGCAAGCGTGATATTCTCCGCCGGCGCCGTGCCCGAGTTGGTGACAACCACGGGAATCGAGCTTTGTTGTCCGGCAACCGCGCGCGCGCTGAGCAATCCTTCGCGGCCGGACACCTGGAGCTGCGGCTGGCCGACCACGTCGAGGGCAACCTCGGTCGAGGCCGAGACATCTTCGGCTTTCACAGTCACCTTGACCGGGAAGTGCCCGGCATCGACCGTGCTCGGCGGCCGCACCTTCAATTTGACGTCTTTGGACTCGCCGGCCTTGATGGGGATCGAGGACAGCTCCTGCGTACCGTAGGCCTCGGTGAACGAGGTCTCGAAATTGCTGGGCGCCTGCGCATCGAAGCTTGCGACCACGTCGCGGCCGGAATCGTTCTTGATCGCGAGCGTATAATCGAAGTTCGATTTCGGGCTGCCGCGCAATGACGGCAGGGTCGGAATCACCGTGAGCTTCGCCGGCAGCTCCTTGGCAAGTGCTATCGTGATCGGAAGGTCCGCACTGGCGCCCTGCCCTTGCGCCTTGACGGTGATTGTCTGCTGGCTGAGATCGGCCCCCTTCGGGATCTCGAGCCGAAGCTGGAGCGACACGCTGGCGTCAGGCGCCGGCTCGGCCGCAGCGACCGGCTGTCCGCCGCCGAGCAGCGCCGCGGTCCACCCGGCCGGCACGCCGGCGACCGAGAGCTGATACGGCTCCGGCGCAAGACCATAGTTCTGCAGGCGCAGCGAAATGTTGGAGGTGGTGCCCGGCCTCACCGTGACGGAAGGATAATCGGTCATGAGGTAGAGGCCCTTGATCTCGCGTGCCGGCTCGGCAGCATGGGCCAGGGGGCCAATCAGTGTGAGGGCAAATGCAAGACGCGCAACATCAAGCGCTCGCATGGACGACACTCCTGCAAGGGGAATGAACCCGGGATGGCTATCGCACGCCGCCCAAACCGGGGCGCCAGCGTGTCGGATGATGGAAGCAATCGTGACGAAGTTGGGGAAGGAAACGAGCCGGCCAGTTACAAGTCTGTGATTTCAGGCATTTTCGGCTCAGACTTTGGTAGGAATTGTGCTCGTCCTCTGAATGCATCGTGACGCGATATTCATACACGCGCAACCGGCGCGGCAGCGCAGTAAGCGCTAGTGTGGGTAAGGAGCGCGAGCGACGTGCCCACCACTTTTGTCTCGAAGAGCGGCTGGCGAGAGAAGTGGCACGCATCCGCCTTCGCTCTTCGAGCTCCGGCGGAGCCTTTGCCGCCCGGCTTCCTGCCCTACATTCCCGGCTAGATCGGCTTCTCCACCGCCCCGCCGGAACCCGCCCAGTCCTTGAAGCCGCCGATGTATAGACCCGGCTGCAGCCCTGTCCTTGAGCACCTTGCCGAGGCCGCACCGGGCCGCAGGCCGAGCGGGAGAGGGCCCCCTGGTGTTCATGGCAGCCACCTGACTTCCTCAATCCTGTAGTTCTTGTCTCCTCCCGGTGCCTCCACAGCAACGACCGCGCCCTTCGACTTGCCGATCAATGCCCGGGCGATCGGTGAGCTCACTGAAATCTTGCCTTGAGCAGGATCGGCTTCGGGCTCGCCGACAATCTGGCAAGTTCGTTTCTCGCCCGTATCCTCGTCTCTGAGCGTGACCGTCGCGCCGAACTTGATAGTTTCGCCGGAAAGCTTGGACACATCGATGACTTCTGCGCGCGCAAGCTTGGCTTCCAAGTCAGCTATGCGAGCTTCGTTGAGACCTTGCTCAGTCAGCGCAGCTTGATACTCCGAGTTCTCGACGAGATTGGGATCGTCGCCGATCGCCTGCTGGATGCGCTCGGCAATCTGCCTCCGCTTGATCCTGATGCGGTCGTTTAGTTCGGCCTGAAGGGCGGCGTAGCCCGCCGCAGTCATGGGAAGGCTCGGCATGGAAATAGCTGACTTTTCGGATGCGCTTTAGCCGAGGGCAAGCCCCAGCTTGGGGTCATCGGCTGGAAACTGCCCTGAACCATCGTTGTTTCAGAGCACCCGCCCGACTAGGGGAACCGATTGACCGAGGCCGCACCGGGCCCCGTGTCCACGTAGAGACTGCAGCCCCAGGAACTGCCGGTGCAGTCGAGAGTTTAGCGCGTATCGAGAGCCTACTTCGGCGCGACGCACACCAAGCGTCCCACGATCGCCTCCTTGTTGCCGCGACAGAGCAACATCGGGTTCAGACCAATGTACCAGCATGCCGAACTCACGCCTGCGATGACGAGCATAGCAATGCTCCTCACGCGCAAGCAGCACCTGATCAGCCGCCTAGAAGAAGATCCCGGGCCAAGGGAGCGTGAGGAGATCGAGCATCTTCTCGAAAGGATAGATGCCGAACTGGACGCAGTTGATAGCCCAGATCGGCTCTGAACACTGCGGCATCTATGTCGACGCGTTCCTATTGCGACCTTGGCGGTGCCGATCAGGAGGACGCCGAATATCTTGAATCGTTGATCCGCCAGGATTTCGAGCGATGCCATCCCGGAGACACTCTTGACGATCTCAAACGCCGGGCAGTCTTTTCAAGAGAGGACAGAGGATTGCTGCGAGACTGGATGGCGATCGCGGCAAGGCGCGCAGCGGATGAGCGGTCCAGGAGAACTCCCAACTCGACGGCCTAGCTTGCGAGCTTAGCTGGCTCGGTTTACCAGGCCGGGCAGCTCGCTCTTGACCCCGGTCATGATGAAATTCACTGCGATCGCCGCAATGATGAGCGCCATCACGCGTGTCATGACGTTGATGCCGGTTCGCCCCAGGAGCCGCTCAATCGCAGCAGCCATCCACAAGGTTAGGCCGATCAATAGAGTTGCGAGGATCGCTGCCGACGCCAAGAATGCCTTTCCGAGCCATCCCGGATTGTCATTCGAAAGAGTTATCATGATGCTCAATTCCGCCGGTCCCACGAGCAGCGGGAAAGCAAACGGTGTAATGGCAAGGCCATGCACGTCGCTTTCCTCGTAGTTCCCTTCGTCAGCACGAGGAATGAACTTTCCATATTGCGCCTGGAACATCTCAAATGCGATCACCAGCACGAGCAGCCCGCCCGCGATCCGGAAGTCATTGAGCCCCACATTGAAGAAGGCCAGTATCTCCTTCCCGAACATCGCGGATCCGACGAAGAAGATAGCGACCGCCGTGCAGGCCAAGACAATAATCCGGTGGGTCATCGCTGCGCCAGTGCGCCCAGTCATTGCTAAGAACACGGGGATGGCTCCGACCGGGTTCGTCAGTGCGTAGAGGAGCATGGTGGTGCCGACAAACTGATTCCACGCCACGGTCGTTGGATTCCTCCGCATCGATCGAGATCTTGCCGCCGGAGCCGGGTAACTCAGCTCAGTTGTCGCGGTTCCCGGCCAGGACTGGTTCCGGCAGCTTGACACAACAGCAGAAATTCGTACGAAAATGGACTTTCCGGGAGATGTCCGCGCCAAGGTGCCTGCTCAAGGGCCTGGGCCTTGTCTTCGCGAAGATCACGACAATCACATCCAGCCATGCCGGCCGGGCGAACGAAGCCTGCTCGTCGGCGCGCGCTTGGGACGATCGGAAGACAAATGAACATCCCTGAAACGAGCACCAAAACGCATGCCATCTCCACGGGAATCGCCGGCTTTGACGGCATCTTAGATGGCGGATACGCGTCGCACCGTGTGCACCTGATCGAGGGTCAGCCGGGAACCGGTAAGACCACGCTCGCCCTGCAGTTTCTTTTGGACGGTGCGTCGAAGGGAGAGCGCTGCCTTTACATCACCCTGTCCGAGAGCAAGGACGAGCTGCGGCAGGTGGCTGAGACGCACGGCTGGAATCTCGAGGGGATCGAGATCTTTGAGCTTATCCCGGCGGAACTCAGTCTTGACCCCAAGCAGCAACAGACGGTGGTCTATGCCTCCGACCTTGAGCTCGGCGAAACGACCAAAATGACGTTCGACGAGGTCAAGCGGGTTGCGCCGGCGCGGGTGGTTTTTGACAGCCTCTCCGAAATCCGGCTCCTGGCGCAGAACCCGCTGCGCTACCGCCGGCAGGTCATCGCCCTGAAGCATTTCTTTGCCCAGGAGGGATGCACCGCGTTGTTGCTGGACGACTTGACCGACGAGGCCGACGACCTCAATCTGCATAGCCTCGCCCATGGCGTCATCCGGCTCGAACACAATGCGCTGCAATACGGCGCCGAACGCCGCAGGCTGCGCATTTTCAAGATGCGTGGCCGCAGCTTCCGCGGAGGCTTTCATGATTTTGTCATCCGCAAGGGCGGGATCGTCTTGTTTCCGCGCCTGATCGCGTCCGAGCACGTCGACAACGCACCTGCAGCGGAGCCGCTCCTGAGCGGCATCGGTGAGCTGGACCAGTTGCTGGGGAGCGGCCTCGACCGCGGCACCAGCACTCTGCTCATCGGGCCGTCCGGCTCCGGCAAATCATCCATCGCCATGCAGGTCGTCACCGCGGCGCTTGGCCAGGGTGAGCGCGCCCTCTTCGTGACCTTCGACGAGACCAAGGCGATCCTGATGAAGCGTGCAGCCGGCATGGGCTGGCATCTGGAGCATCCGATCGCATCAGGACAGCTCCTGCTCGAACAGGTCGACCCCGCGGAGCTTTCTCCAGGTGAGCTCACTGGAATGGTGCGCCGGCGCGTCGAAACCGACAATGTGCGGGTCGTGGTCCTCGACAGCTTGAGCGGCTACCAGAATGCAATGCCCGCCGAGCAGTTCATGTTGCTGTTGATGCACGAAATGCTGACCTATCTCAATCACCGCAGCGTCGTGACGATCTTGACCCTAGCGCAGCACGGACTTGTCGGCTCAATGCAATCCAGCGTCGATCTCACTTATCTGAGCGACACGGTTCTGCTGTTGCGCTTCTTCGAGGCCGCCGGAAGGATCCGCCGCGCCATTTCGGTTCTGAAGAAGCGCACCGGGCGCCACGAAGACGAAATCCGTGAGTACCGGCTCGACAATCGCGGCATCCGCGTCGGACCGCCTCTGGCCGAGTTCCAAGGCGTCCTGTCGGGTTCTCCCGTCTATACGGGCCAGCACGGCGCGCTGCTTACGACGAGGAGCAATGGAGAATCGTGAGCCAAGCCCGGACGGGCCGGTGCTCGTATTGGCGCCGTTCGGTCGTGATGCCGGCGTGGTCTGCTCTGCGCTGCGTGACGTTGGCATCCACGCGCTGCAGCAATCGAGCCTTTCGGAGTTGGTGGCCAACCTGAATGATGCCGCCGCGGCGGTCATTGCCGAGGAAGCGCTGGTTCACGAGCATCGTGGCACATTGGCTCATTGGATCGCCAATCAGCCGCCATGGTCGGACTTTCCCTTCGTATTGCTGACACTGAGGACGGGCCAAAACGGCGCGGCTCTCACCAAACTGATCGAGCTGCTTGGCCACGTGACGGTGCTCGAGCGGCCGCTGGCGGCGACCTCCCTCAAGAGCGCGGTGCTGGCGGCGATACGCAGCCGCCGGCGGCAGCGACAGGCCGAGCATTATCTGCTGCAGTTGAAGCAGCTGGCCGACACCCTGGAGCGCCGCGTGGAGGAGCGGACCCAGCAACTCCTGGAAGCGAACAAGCGACTGAGAGACGAAATCGTGGAGCGCGAGCGCACTGAAGTCGCACTGCGTCAAGCCCAGAAGATGGAGGCCATCGGTCAACTCACCGGCGGCATCGCTCACGATTTCAACAATCTTCTGATGGCGATCATTGGCAATCTCGAGCTGATCGCCCGGCGAGTGGAGGACGAGCGCATCCAGCGATATGTTCGCAACGCGATGCACGGGGCGCAGCGCGGAGCCAAGCTCGTGGGACAGCTTTTGGCATTCTCCCGCAAGCAGCATCTCACGCCGGAACCGGTCGATGTCAATGAACTCGTGGGCACAGTTGCGGAGATGCTATCCAGAACCCTTGGAGCCTCCATACGGGTCGACGTTGTCACACAAAAAGATCTTTGGCCTGCACTGGTCGATTCGACTCAACTGGAGCTGATGTTGCTCAATCTTGCGATCAATGCGCGAGACGCGATGCCGCAGGGTGGCCTTCTTACCATCGAAACAAGCATTCTCCATGGTGTCCCGGAAGATCTGCGGACAGACCTCAAGGCAGGTGAATATGTCTGCATCGCTGTGAAAGATACTGGCACCGGAATGCCTCCGGATGTTCTGGCCCGAGCTTTCGATCCATTCTTCACCACCAAGGAGCCCGGCAAGGGAACGGGACTTGGATTGTCGCAGGTCTACGGGTTTGCCCGCCAGTCCGGCGGGACCGCCAAAATCGAAAGCGAGGTTGGTCGTGGAACGGTGGTGCGAATCCTCTTGCCGAAATCGACCGAGGCTGTCGTCGGAAGCGACGATCGCCAACCGGATACCCCAGGCGCGGGAGCAAGGGAGCACATCCTTGTCGTGGACGACGATGCCAGCGTGCTGGAGACGACACGGAGCATGCTCGACGATCTCGGATATCAGGCGATCGCGGCGGACACTCTGGATATGGCGCTGACCGCCATGTCCGATCAGCCGATCGATCTGGCCATCGTCGATCTCGCCATGCCCGGCCTCTCGGGACTGGACGTCGGGCGCGAGCTTCAACGGCGGAAGCCCGGCTTACCTGTCGTGTATTGCAGCGGCTATCCGGATCTGATCGAGGAAACCAGCAAGCGCCTCGATGGCGGCACACTGCTCAGCAAGCCGTTTTCCTCTCGGGATCTCTCCATCAAGCTTGAAGCGACGCTCCGCTCGAAAGTCAACCATTATCCCGCCTGACTGGAAGATGCCGTCGACGCGCGCATTTAATCGAGACCGGTCCGCAACATCGCGCGCGCCAGCTGAAGCTCGCTAATCGCTTGCCGCAGCGATCGACCGACCGCGCGCTTGTCGCCGTTCGCGCAAGCCGTCTTCAGCTCCTTGATGTGCTGCGCCGCCGTCTCGGCGTGTGCAACAATATCCGCCGCGCCTGCAAAACTGGATTTCATGTCGAGCACATTCCCGCACAACGAATTGGTGTTCGACGGGAGCGGAGACCCGCTCCCGTCGAACTGCACTTATTTCGAGTTGATCGCAATGCGCTTCACCTTCGATTCGGCCTGCGGCAGCTTTGGCATGGTGACCGTCAGCACCCCGTTCTTGAACGCGGCAGAGATCTTGTCCTGATCCACGTCGTCGACCGGGATACGCCGTTCAAACCGGCCATAGTAGCGCTCGCTGAACTTGCGATCCTTGTCTTCCGTTTCGGTCTTCTTCTCTCCCTTGATCGAGAGGACGCCATTAGCGAGTTCGACCTGGACGTCTTTCTCCTCGAGACCCGGCAATTCTGCCGTGACCTTGACGTCCTTGTCGCTCTCATTGACCTCGATGCTCGGCCAATTCATCGACTGCTCGAAGAAGCTGCCGCCAAACGGCGCGACATCGAAGCCGCGGAAGACATCATCGAATAGCCGGTTCATCTCCCGGTGCAGGGTGAGAACCGGATTGTAGTTTTCGGAGCGGCGGGTGGTCAGATCACGACCACGGCCCCAAGGGATTAGATCAGTGATAGCCATAGGGTTTCTCCTTTCTCTGTTCCAAGCGCCCGCGGCGCGGCGGGCCACGCCGCGAGCGCCAATTACGGGCAGGCGGTGTGTTAGGCCGCTTGCTTGTTCTCAATTTGCTGGTGGTCGCCACCTGTGCTGATCGCAATCTGGCGGGGTTTCATGGCTTCCGGAACCTCCCGCACCAGATCGATCTTGAGCATGCCGTTCTCGAACGAGGCGCCCTTCACTTGCACGTACTCGGCCAGATTGAACATCCGCCGGAACGGGCGTGAAGAGATGCCTTGATAGAGATACTGGTGGGCGCCCTTCTCGGCCTTGCGACCCTCAACGGTCAGCATGTTCTGCTCGGCCGTGATGGAGACCTCATCGGGTGTGAAGCCCGCAAGCGCCAGGGAGATTTGATAGTGGTCCTCGCCGACACGTTCGATGTCGTAGGGGGGATAGTTGTCCCCACCGGTCCATCCGCCGGAGTCATCGAGAAGGTCGAACAGACGATCGAAGCCGACGGTCGATCGCCACAGGGGAGCAAGATCAAGCGTGGTCATAGCCATATCCTCCATTGAGCAACATGGTTCTGGGCGCTTCGGACACCTGCCTGGCGCCCGCTGACCGGGCCCTGTCTCAGGCGCCCGGTGGTGCCGCGCGATGGCTCGCGCTTTCACCCATCAAGTTAGAAGGGAGCCCCATCATTTCAAGTCCTGCCGGCATCTTGCGAAAACTGCGATGCCGCACCCATGTTTTTTGGCGGGTCCGTCTGAGACAAAGGATACTTTCCTATCATCCTGCTGAGCCTCGGCCGGCCCCTCCATCGCACTTGGCCGAAGAGAGTGACCATGGCAGCAGTCCTAGACGATGTGATCGAAACCGCGCTCTTGGAATCCTTTCCAGCGAGTGATCCGCCGTGCTTTGCCGCGCTCGGTGTCAACATCGGCTCTCCCGATCGGTCAATTGCTTGGCGAGCGCGACCAGCCCGCCGCTCCGCGCGAGCGACCGCGGAACGACCAGCTCCTTCCGAGGTCCAAGGCGCTGCCGCGCGCCGGCGTGGCCATTTGGCAAAGCCGGCCGGATCTCACGCTTGAAAAATATACCCGACTGGACGCACGGAGGACCGAATGAAGATCGCGCAGATTGCGCCGCTGTTCGAGAGCGTACCGCCCCGGCTTTATGGCGGGACTGAGCGGGTCGTGCACTACCTGACGGAGGAGTTGGTCAGGCAAGGGCACAAGGTCACTCTGTTTGCGAGCGGGGACTCCATCACATCGGCCGAACTCGTCCCCTGCACGACCCAGGCCCTCCGGCTCGATCCGGATGTCAGAAATTCGATTCCGCACCAAATGCTGCTGCTGGACAAGGTCCGGGAGCGCGCTGAGGAGTTCGACGTGCTCCACTTCCACGTCGACTATCTGCACTTTCCACTGTTCCGGACGCAGGCCCGACGGACCGTAACGACCCTCCACGGGCGGCAGGATTTGCCCGACCACATGCCGTTCTACGCCCATTTCCCCGAGATGCCGTTGGTCTCGATCTCCAACGCTCAACGCGCGCCGCTGCCGCGGGCCAATTTCGTTGCAACCGTCTACCACGGGCTGCCGCTCGATCTGCATAAGCCGACTTTCCAACCGGCTGGCGGCTATCTCGCCTTTCTCGGACGAATTTCCGCAGAGAAGCGGCCGGACCGCGCGATCGAAATTGCGCGAGCAGCGGGACTGCCGTTGAAGATTGCCGCGAAGGTCGACAATGCCGACGAAGCCTACTTCCGTGACACCATTGCGCCGCTGCTCGACGGTCCGGGGGTGGAATTCATCGGTGAGATCAACGAGAGCGAAAAGACCAAATTTCTGGGCAACGCGGCAGCACTGCTGTTTCCGATCGATTGGCCGGAGCCCTTCGGCCTCGTCATGATCGAGGCCATGGCATGCGGCACGCCGGTCCTGGCGTTCCGCGGAGGATCGGTCGCCGAGATCGTTGAGGACGGGATCACCGGGCGCATCGTCGAAAGCGTCGACGAGGCCGTGCAAGCCATGCCCTCTCTTCTGGCGCTGGATCGAATGGCCATTCGCGCCCGTTTCGAGGAGCGCTTCTCCGCCACCCGTATGGCTGCCGAATACGTCAAACTTTACCAGAGACTGCTGCGAAAACGGGCTGCATCCGAGCGTCACCTGCCGAGCTTCGCGGCGCGTCCGATCGCAAGATTGCAGGCTCAGGCGGAAACTGGGGTTCAAAATGAAGCCAATTGAGGAGGCCCAATACGGGACATGACCATGACACCCATCGATGTCTCGGACGCCGGTACTTTCGGCCCTGCGTCTAGCACGTTGGACAATAGCGCGGCATGGGCGCGTTGCCTGGACGGCGATCGGGACGCGTTCCAGGTTGTGGTCAGCGCTCACCTGGACGAGCTATTCGCTGCAGCTGAGCGGGACATCCGATATCACGTCGCCCTCGGCGGTCTACTCGAGGGCGATTTGTCTGCGGAGGAATTGGTTGGCGAGACCCTGCTGCGGGCATGGCGAGACCGCCGAACCCGTCCGCAAGCCCTCGGGCTTCGTGCATGGCTGCTCGGGCTCCAGTTCCGCGTGCTGATGCGCATCGTCCGGCAGGAGCAATTGCTACGGCGTCTCATTTCCGTTTCGCTGGAGTCGCGTGCGCCGGAGCCGCCGATCTACGACGATGACGAAGGCTTCTATGAATGGTTTCAACCGGACGAGGTGGTGCGCTGGGAGGACATTTTGCGTGCTGAGTCCGATCTCGAGCCCCCCACGGGAGTATTCGACCGGAACATTCCGGGTCTGTCGCCCATCGCTCGCCAGGTGCTGGTGATGCGTCATGTCCACCGCCTCAGCTTTACCGAAATTGCAATTGGCTTGCGAATTTCGCGGGAAAGCCTGTCGCAGCTCTGGCGAGAGGGGCAAGCCCGCTTGGCTGAACTGATGAGGAGGACTGCAAATGAAGGCTCTCAGCCTCGCCATTGACGCCCATCATGCACTCACTCCGGAGTTGCGGGACCGGATCGTCCAGAACGTTCGCACGCGGATGCAAGAGCACTCCTATCGATTGCTCTCCCCCGAACATTTCCGCGCTCTCGCTGCACTCGACACGGCCGGCCCTCCCGTCGTCAGCCTCTATCTACAGCTGACCCCGGAACGGCGCGTGGGAGGTGGCTGGCGGTCTGCCCTGTCAGCCCTCAGCCATCGCATCTCGCAGACGGCTGATCAGGCCATTCGGGCCAGCGTCAATGCGGACATCGAGGATATCCGGGGCGCGTTGGATCAACAATTGCCCGAACTTGGCCGTGGCGCTGCATTCTTCGCTTGCCGCGAACGTGGGATCTGGCGGCAGATCGCCCTGCCGATTCCGCTGCCGGACAATATCCGGATTGGACCCCGGCCTTACCTGCGACCTCTATTGCGCACCTGGGGCCGCAGCGACCGAATGCTACTTGCGCTGCTGTCGCGGGAGCAGAGCCGCTTTTTCGTCAGCCATCTCGGCACCATCGAAGAGATCTACCGCGTCAAGGGCCAGCGCATTCGGGGCATGCTGACGGATCGTGTCCCGCGCGACCGCCGCGAAGCGCTGGCGACTCAACTCATGAAGGACGAGGCGAAGGCCTTGGCCTCGATGACTGAGATCATCGGCCGAGAGTTCGAAACAACCCACATCCTGCTCTGCGCGCCTCCCGACATGAGCGCGGCTTTTCGCGATCATCTGTCCAAGGATTCTCTCTCCCGCCTTGCGACGTGCGAGGTCAGCGTACACGCGTCGTCTGCCGAAATCGGTGTTGCGGCCGCCGCAAAACAAGATCAGCTCAAAGCTCGAGAGGAGCGCGAGCTTATCGACCGATTGCGCGAGGCGAATCCAGTTGCGGTCTCAACGGGAACACAGGAGACCTTAGACTGTCTGAGCGAGGGACGAGTCCTCACCTTGGTCGTTGACGACAGCTACGCTGCTGCTGGCGCCCAATGCGGGCACTGCGGGAGTTTGTTCGAAGACGCGCGGCTATCGAAGTGTCCGGTTTGCGGCGAGGCCGATCTCGAGGCGATCGATGACCTCGTTGAGGCGGCGCTCCAGCAGGCGCTTGAGCGCAGAGCACAGATCGCCTTCGTCCGCGAACCGACGTGCCGTTCAGCCCTTTCTGAAAAGGCTCCGTTACAAGCCTTGCTGCGATACTGAAAAGGCGGCCTTCGGGCCGCCTCCACCGTGACATCGGATTGCAAGCCGAACTGCAACCCGTCGCCCGCATTGGCATGCATAAGTGCTGCAGATAGGAATGTCCCGGCCCGCATCAGTTTCGACCACTTGCGTCCGAAAGACGGGACAACCAGATATTTGATGCGCGCTCGACCCAATCGCAGGCTGCCCCGGGCCGCCACGAAGGCGCCAAGGCGGAAAAGGCCGTGCCGTCCCCGGCTGCCTGCGATCGGGCCGAAAATCCTCCTCCTCTTGCATCTAGTTAGCTCTCCGAGGTGAGTCATTCCATGGCCAGCAGCTCGGGCGAGCCTCTCCGCGACGTATTTGCGTGTGGCATGAACGCCGCCATGACCCCGCGCATGGATGGACACGGGCCAAACCTCCTGATACCGCCCAGGACCGCTATGAGAGCGACAAGGCGGTGGGAAACCGTTTACCATTCGCGCGAATCCGCTTGAGCTGGGCCATCTGATCCGGTACATGCTCGCGGTACACACAACCCACCGAGGTTGTCTGGAAACGCTGATTTCACTGCGGTTTTCGAGCCCTCTTGGGCTCTGGCAGAGAATCCCTCCCTCTCCGCCATAAGACCGCGACTTACGAAAAATCCTAGTACCAGGCGCCCCTAGCGCCTCCAGATCTGTCTGGTGCTCCATAGTGTGGAACCGCAGATCATTCAGTCTATCTCAAATTGCCGTTGCGCCCGTGGCTGGGGCCACCGAATTCACACAGCGTCAGTCGTCTGAGTCGAACGCGGCATCCCCGACGAAAGAATAAGCGTCGCCAGAGGCCATTGACGCCACCGCATTTTCGCTTTCCTAACGGTATGGTGCATATTCTCTTTCAACCCATAGTAGGTGCGGGTCGCCGGTCCGGAAAACTATTGATGCCTTCTTCCTTGCCGAAATCAAACGCCGGAAACGCGGTCCTGCGGCCGCCTAGCGCGGTAGCTTTCCAAACCCGTGCTCGTACGATCGACCATCTGGGGCGCGGGCAGATCGCTGATGCACCGACCGCTGTGAGTGAGCTCTGGAAAAACGCGTACGACGCCTACGCCAAGGACGTCGCGCTGCACATCTTCGACGGCAGCCCCGAGGTCGCGCTGGTGGTAGACGATGGCGCCGGCATGTCGTTCTCAACCTTCCGAGACCGGTGGCTCGTTATCGGAACCGAATCCAAGATCGAAGACATGGACGCGGCCCCCATTGACACCTTCGGACTGGCCGACCGAGTTCGTCAGGGCGAAAAGGGGATAGGCCGCCTGTCGGCGGCGTTCCTCGCACCGGTGACGCTGGTCCTGTCGAAGACCGTCCGGGATCGGTTCGCTGCCGTTCTCGTCGACTGGAGGCTGTTTGAAAACCCTTTTCTTCTAATCGAGGACATTCGCATCCCGATCGTCGAGTTCGACCAAGCGAGCGACGTCGCATCCGTCCTGAAAGGAATGGCCGATATCATCCGCACCAACTTCGGCATCACCGCCGCCGAGGCGAAGCGGGATCCGGACTCGCGCATGGCGCGATTGTACGCTGGTTGGCGTAGATTCTCTGAATACGAGCATACGCAGAACCTCGGCGCGTCGACGCACGACGACGTCAGAGCGTTCTGGTCTCAGCCGCTGCCGATCGAGCAGCGCCACTTCGCCGAGTGGCCGGTTTATTCGGGATTGGCCGACCACGGTACCGCGCTCTACCTGCTGGACGCCCATCACGACCTGGCGCAATGGGTCCGGCCCGGTCCGAAGGACGACGACGAACGCAAGGAGGACCGGGAGCTTCTTCTGCGCACGCTTTCCGGATTCGTGGATCCTTATGCCCGCAAACAACCGGATTTTACGTACGAAGTACTTTTGCATTTCGGCGACCGAACGCGACGCGTGCTCGCATCCGGAGACGTGTTCGGTTACGACGACCTCATGTCGCTCGAGCACGTGATCGACGGCAAGTTCGACGCCCGCGGCCGCTTCAAGGGCAAAGTGATTGCCTTCGGCAAGGATCTGGGGACGCAGGAATTCATCCCGCGTCGGCCGCTTCCCCACAATCGTCGAGATGTCGTGGGGCCGTTTGCATTCTGTATCGGAACGTTCGAGCAGTTGCCCGCGAACACCACGCACACCGAGCAGCAATTCGAACATCTGCAGTTGCAGGCGAAGGAATACGGCGGCCTGGCCGTGTATCGCGACGACTTGCGAGTAATGCCCTACGGGCGTCCGGACAGCGATTTCTTCAGGATCGAGGAGCGTCGGACACATCACGCTGGCCGAGCATTCTTTTCCTTCCGCAGAGTATTCGGTCGCGTTTCGATATCGCGGACCGCCAACCCTCAACTCAAGGACAAGGCCGGTCGAGAAGGATTGGTTGTCAACCGGGCTCGAAACGAGCTGCAATTCCTCGTCATCGATCTTCTGGTCGATTTTGCGGCGCGCTTCTTCGGAACTGGATCGCCAATACGTGAGGAATATCTTGAAGAGGCGCAAGCCCGCGCAAAGGCCGCTCGCGAGACGACCCAGAAGGTCAGATCCAGCCAGAAAGTCGAACTGCGGAAGTTCATGAAGGCGAACGAGCCGGCGATAGCGGCGGCCCGCACGCGGATCGTGCAACTCAAGTCAAAGCTCTCCGACGTCGTCCTTTCGAAGAAGACCGACGAAGTCGCGGTGATTTCCTCCGAGATCCGAAATCTCAATCGGCAACTGCAGGACTGCAGGCCGCCTGCGCCGCCCCGAAAGCTCGCCAACTTGGAGACGCCGTTTCGCCAATACCGGGATCTTTTCGGCGCCGCGTCGGATGAGATGGCCGACCTCCGGGATGAAGTGGCGAAGGCGGAGGCCCAGATCGGAAAGGACGATCCCGGTGACGTCGTAAAAGCGCGCGTCAAGGCGAATTCCGATGCGATCGCATCGTTTCTTGACGAATCCGCGAAAGCCTTCATCGCAAAGTTTGATCAGCTCCGGAACGAGTGGCGCGAGACGGCCGCCGCGGACAAGCAGCGGTTTGACGAAGCCGCTGAGCCGTACGTGAAGGGGAAGACGAGTCAAACCGCATTGGCCTCGGTTCTCGGCCTGGTCGACCAGCGGCGATCCGAAATTGAATCGGAACTTCGGTCCAAATACGCCGCGCTGGTTAAGGCGCTCGACCGCCTGAAAGAAGGTATCGACCTCGAGGAAGCGTTGTCGGTCATCGACGACGACCGGGCGGAACTCGAAGATCGCCTGAAGGAGATCTATCAGGTCGCTCAACTCGGCATCGCCGTCGAAATCATCGGACACGAACTGGAGTCTCTTGACGTCGAGGTCCGTCGCAATCTGGAGAAGATGCCGGCGGACGTGCGGTCGACGCGTTCCTGGAAACACGCCTTCGAGGCGCATTCGGCGCTCGCTGAAAAGCTGCGTTTCCTTGCGCCGATGCGGATCGCCGGCTATCGCAACCGCGAAACGATCACCGGCGCCGAAATAGCCGGATATCTCGAAGAATTTTTCAAACGACGGTTCGCGACCGAGGAAATCTCGTTCGAGGCCACGAAGGCATTCAGGGCGATCTCGTTCAGCGATCTGAGGTCGCGCATCTATCCGGTATTCATCAACCTTCTCAACAACTCCATGTATTGGCTGCAATTCGTCAAGGACCGGCGGATTGTGCTGGACTGCCAGAACGGGAAGGCCGTCGTTTCCGATTCCGGCCAAGGCGTCGACCCCGACGACGTCGGCCGTCTGTTCCAACTCTTCTTTACGCGGAGAGCGAAAGGTCGGGGTCTCGGGCTCTTCCTGTCGCGCGTCAACCTGGCCGCTGCACGCCATCACATACGGTATGCGACCGGTGACGATCCGCGCCCGCTCAAGGGCGCCAATTTCATCATTGAATTTCAGGGCGTTAATTCATGAGTGCGGTCTACGACAAGGCAGTTCATCATACGTTCGTAGACAGCCTTCGAAGCGTATTTCTCGTCGACGACGCTTTTCCGTGTCTCGGCGACATGTTCAGGAGCGAGCAATGGCTCCGGCGCTTCAAGGAGCAAGACCGGGCCGCCGCCCTGTACCGGGAATTCAGAAAACGGCATCTCCCCTGCGACATCGAGAATACGTTTCGAGCGGGAGACATCAAGATGGTGGAGCGCATGAGGAAGTGCGACCTCATCGTTCTGGACTTCCATCTCGATCCCGACGACAGCGACAACAGCAAAGCGATCGAGATCCTTCGACGTCTGGCCGCCAGCCGTCATTTCAATACCGTGGTCGTCTACACGAAAGCCGAAAAACTCAGCGAAGTCTGGCTGGATATCGCGGCTAATCTGCGATTCGATTTCGACGTCGACGAGTTCCTGAAGCAGCACGAGACTGAGCACGAGTGGTGGCAAACCGCTGCCGACTTGAGCAAACTGCAGCTTCCTACTGAGACCGCGATGGCGGAATTCCTGACCGGCGGTATCGAAGGCGTATCGAAGCCCGCGAAGAAAGCGATCGGCGATGAGATCGTGGCGATCGGCGGAGTCGGCGACCGCAAAGTACTCGTCGAAGCCTGGCTAAGAAAAAATGTTGCCAAACGTCAGCTTCCTCCCGTCAAGGGGTTGGATTCGATCGGCGATCATGTGCTCCAGGGTCGCTTTACGAACGGCTCGCACTGGCTCCAATGCCGCGGTTGCTTCATAGCAATAGTTAAGAAGAGCGACGACGACGAGGTTGAGCACCTGATGTCGGGGCTAGATGCGGCCCTGATCGACTGGAACCCTAACTTCCTTCAGATCCTCGTCTCGGAGATACAAAACAATCTGGAACTCGAATCCTTCGCGGCCGATCCGAGACTCTTCTCGGACGTCGAGCGCCAGGTGGGTCTCAGCCACTACCTTTTGTCCCAGCTTGAAGAAGACGGTGATCAGATCGCCGCCGTGGAAGCCGTCGTCGATCGGGTATTGGAAACGCTTCGACACAGGATCTCGGCCGACAAGAAACTCCGTACTTTCGGCGATAAGGTGCTGACCGACATACGCACGGATCTTGCCGGCGCGATCACCTCGGACAAGCCGATCGCGAATGCCGGCGCCTTCGCTCACGCCCCGGGCAAATTCGAAGAGCAGCGCATCCTTTTCCTGCTCAACTCGTTCCTGTCCACCGAGCATTTCTCGAAATCGCGGATAACGACCGGAACTGTCTTCACGGACGGCGCCGCGCATTGGATGGTTACGTCGCCCGCATGCGATCTCACCGCGAGAGCGACGGGGGCAAAGGAGACTTGGTCGAACGAACTCCATCCGGTCAAAGCCGTTTTGGCGGTCAAACTCAAGTTGGTGGACGTTTCTCAGTCGTTGAAGGATGCGACGCAGGGTAAGCACGCGTTCTTGGTGGACGAAGAGAAGTTCGTGCCCCTGGAGATCTTCGAGAAACAGACGTCGCAACCTGCTCCGGAAATCTTCTTTGTTCTCGATGCCGGTCGGACGCGCTTCGTCGCCGGGAAGCCGGCAACTTTCAAGGCGATCCAGGTCTCGCGGTTGAATCCGAAAACGTTCCCAAAGCTCGCTGGACAACGAGTTTTTTCGGTGTTGGGGCAGCTGCGCGCGAACTACGCGAGCCGCGTCCTGCAACTGACTGGTGCGCACTTCGCGCGCATCGGCATCGATTTCTTCAAAGGGGCGTAAGATGGCGCGAGCGAAGATGATGAACTCGGACGCACGTGCAAAATCCCCGAAGGATGTAGCCTCCTCATTCAAGGCCGAGGTCCCCCAGTTTCTGGCAGTCGATTTTTTCAGTGGCGCCGGCGGAACAACGCGAGGAATGCTCGATGCGGGCGGCTACGTGATCGCGGGCATCGATAAAGACGCCGCCTGCGAGCGGACGTACACTGACAACAACGGAAACGCGACGCTCGATCGAAGGCCGCCCCACTATCTGTGCCGCGACATCTTTCCCAGTTCGTCCGCGCATCCAGAAGGTCAGCAAGAGAAATTGATGAAGGAGCTAGACGTCCTCATCAAGAAATACCGACGCCTTGCGCCGGGTCGGCCCTTGATGTTCGCGATCTGCGCCCCCTGCCAGCCTTTCACCACGTTGGCTCGCAAGGAGCTTTCGGAGAAGAGAGTCGAGCGCCGTCGTCAAGACAAGAATCTGCTGTCGGAGGCTCTGAAGTTCGTGCGCCGCTTCCGTCCGGACGTCGTGTTGTCGGAAAACGTGTCCGGCATTTCCGATCCGCGGTTCGGCGGGATCTGGGAAGCTTTCCGCAAGGGACTGAGGGCCTCGGGCTACGCCGTAGGATCCGATGTGGTATGCGCGTCGAAGTTTGGCGTCCCGCAATACCGCAAGCGTTCGATTCTCGTCGCGGTCAATCGCAAGAAATCCAAGGGCGAAGCTGCGCTTAAGGGGACTTTGAGCATTCCGATGACTGGCGGATCGGGGAAGGAGAGGACCGTTGCCTCGACGATCTCTCATTTGCCGAAGATCGAAGCGGGGGAACTGCACGGCACGATTCCGAACCACCGCGCGCGAACCTTGAGCGACACGAATTTGAAGCGGATCGCCTCCGCGAAGCCGGGCGTCAGCAACAGCTATCTGTCCAACACCCCGTACGGAGACCTATCGCTGCCGTGCCATCGTCGCGTGAAGAAGAAGCTGAAGACGGCTTGTTTCACTGACGTCTACACGCGGATGAGCGGCGATCGTCCATCCCCGACAATCACCACGAAATGTCACAGCATATCGAACGGACGGTTCGGCCATTACGACACGACGCAGAACCGGGGAATTTCGCTCCGTGAAGCAGCGGCGCTGCAGTCGTTCCGCGACGACTACGTGTTCTACCCGGAAGACGGCGTCTGCACCGTCGCACGCATGATCGGGAACGCGGTTCCTCCCCGTCTCGCGCAGTCGTTCGCGGAATTCAGCATGACCTTGCTCGACAAGAGATCTTTTCCTTCCATGACCATCGGCTGACGATGCGGGCCGGATTAGCGGAGAAGATGGGATGGTCGGACGCCTTAAGATCGATGGCGGCAGATACTGGATTGAGTGCGTCGACCGCAACGTTCAGGTCGTCTGGGCTTCCGGCGCCCCTGAACCGGCAGCAAAGGCTCATCGTTGGATCGAAGAAGCTCATCCGCGGCTAGAGCAGGTGCCTGAGACGATACTCGGTCCTTGATAGGAAACGATGCCGACTTTAGCCCAGCTTCCGTTCGCAAGGAGAAGTCTGTCGAGCGACGTGGCAAGTTAAACGAGGGCGGATCGATAAAGCTCGTATACTTCAAGAAGGAGCCGCTGAGCGACAGCGACTATCGCGAGGGCGTCGAGGCGCTCTCGACTTGGATAAAACTCTTACTTCCGCTGAGGAGACCGTGGTTGATCATCTGACGCGAGAACAAAGATCGCGAAACATGAGCGCGGTCCGGAGTCTCAACACGGCGCCGGAGCTTCTGGCCAGAGGGGCTGCTCATCGCCTCGGCCTCAGGTTTCGGCTGCATCGGTCGGATCTCCCCGGAAGCCCCGACTTCGTTCTTCCGAAGCATGCTGTCGCGGTTTTCGTCCACGGCTGCTTTTGGCACGGACACGGGTGTCGCCGTTCGAAGCTTCCGCAGTCGAACGTCGAATTTTGGACGAGCAAAGTCGAGAAGAACCGAGTTCGGGACCGAAAGGCGCGTCGAGCGCTCGCGAAGCTGGGCTGGCGCGTCGTTACCTTGTGGCAATGCGAGCTTTCCAATCCCGATGCCGCCGAGGAGCTCGTCGCGAAGAAAGTGCTTAGGATCCGACCTTGGAGAACGAGTGCCATACGAAGTCGGCGTCGATCGGAAGCAGGGCATCATAAAAGGAGGAAGTAGTCATGACCGGCTTCCGCGGACGGGTGTTCGATATTCCGATAACGCGAGACGTCGAACCGAGTGCGCTGGATTGGCCATCGGACGATGACCTCGAGTCGGAGACCCTGGGCGGAAATAGGGACTTTAGCTTTCTTGGGCGCATCGGGTGGCTGGAAGTCGGGATCACACTCGAGGAGGAAGAGCAGGTCATCGAAGAAATTGCCGAGTCACAAGATCCGGATATGGCCTACCGGGAATGGTTCGAAACCAACGAAGAATTCGACGAGCCGGCGCTTTACGGTTTTGATCTGGGAACTAACGCTCTGGCGGCCGCTCTCTCGGCTGCCCGCTGTATACCGTTCTATAGCTGCAATGCGGGCGCTTTCGACGACGGACACCACGAGGAGTATCCGCTGGTCGCGTTCTTTTGCCCTACCGGAATATTTCCCTTCGTTTTTGCGGCCGCGGAGAAGGCAGGGGCAGGCTTGGAATACAATCACGCGGGAGGATTGAGCATCTTTGCCAGGAACGTCGACGCTTTGATCGGAGTGGCAGCCGCGCTATACGAGCGTCGGATGGATATTGATGCCGTCGAGGGCGTGCCGGGGTTGCGGTGACGGTTAGGCGCGAGGTTTCCGATTAATACCATCATGCGCCTGTTTTGCCCGACGGAGCAAGTCAACGGCGGCAGGATTTTCGGATTTCGCCACAATGATCGCGGCCCATCACACCCACCGTCCCTCCCCCAAATTTCAGCCCTCCTAGCCCCTTGATTTTGCTGCCCCGTCTACTGTGCATGGGGTTGTTTTCGCGTTCTCTCATCCGTAGCCCCCTCAATCCGCCGAGAAGCCGAACGGCACGCTCGAGGTCCTGAAATCGTCGGGCAGGATCTCGCGGCCGATCGGCGGGGCCGAGCGCGCGGCGCATTTCGGGCGGTGGCAGACGCGGCAGGCGACGCCGATCGGGGTTGGCTCGATCGCGCGCGCCGGGGTCGTCGCGGGTGTAGATCAGCTGGCCGGCATGTTCGGCCGCGCAGCCGATCGCGATCGCGCTTGACGCGGATGGGGTCGAACGCGCCGCCGGCATCGAATCATCCCCGTCACCGCCGGACGCCGCGGCAACAAGCTGCATGCTGTATGGCTGACGGATCCGCGCGCAGACGATGAAGCTACGGCTGCAGCGGGAATGGGCCTTGCGCATGATCACGCATCGGCTGGTCGTGGCGCCGCGCCCCGCGCGGTTGGCTGCTGCGATGGATGCTGCCGAAAATCGTGCACCAACTGTCGGCGTCATCACGGCGGTCAGCCTCTGCGCGCCCCACTCTTTGTGGAACTCGGGACACATATTTCATTGAAGAGAATATCCGCGTGCGAACACGCGCGAAGCGTGTCGCGCAGCAATCGGGAATCGGCACAACGTCAACGCGCAAATTGTCACGTTGTTGCAGCATTGTCACTGACTGAAACAAACTGTTCTGCATTCGCGCGTTCCCTTCACTGCCGGCTTGCCGAACGAAGCGCCCACGGCTTACTCGCTAATTCATACTTAAGAAAAGTGTTTGAGGCCTTGGCTTTGATTCGGCCGAGGTCTGGAAGTGCGGGGGCACGGTGCATCCTTTCTCTCTCATCCTGTGTGCGTTGGGTGCGTGGCCGCGTCGTGTGGTGATGAGCGTCGCCGTACGCACGCGGCGGTGGAAGGCCCTGGCCGCCACAACTCTTGTGGTGCTCTTTGCCATGGCCGCGTCGATCTCGTCGGCCCAGGCGGTCTGCGATCAGACCATCAATTCCACCAGCGGAGCCACGATCACCTTCACCTCGGTGAGCCAGGTCTACCGGCTTTGTCTCACCGTCGTGAGCACGGCCAACACGGGAGACGACGCGGTTGTCTACGGCGTGTACTCCGTGTCCGGCACCAATGCGGCGGTCAACTTTCCGATCGCGGGCACCAGCGCATCTGGCTTCACCAATTATAACGCGGTGACTGCCAAGGCCAACTACACGCTGGTTCCGACCAGCGCCAACGACAACGGTCAGAATGCCAATACGGGCAACGCCCAGATCAACATCACGCTGAACAGTCAGAGCGGCAGCGGCCAGGATACGATCACGCTGTATTATGCGTCCGACTGTAGCGACCGTCTCGCGGCGTGCTCGGGCGCCGGGTCGGCGACCACGCCCTTTGTCTTGACGATCAATCTGCCTGGTCCGACCGCGACGCAGTCGATTGCGTCCAAGGCATTGACCATCAATACGGCGACGAGCTCATTCGTGCCGGTGACGGGCTCCGGCGGCACCGCACCGCTCAGCTATGGCATCGCGCCGACGCTGCCCTCGGGCCTCAGCTTCAACACCTCGACCGGTGCCATCACGGGCACGCCGACCGCCCTCAGTGGCACGGCGACCTATACCGTCACGGTCACCGACGCCAACAGCGCGAGCGCGAGCAATACGTTCAGTCTGACGGTCAACAATGCGGTGACCGCAACGCAATCCGTTGCCTCGACCACGCTGACGCAGAACCACGCCACGACCTCGTTTACGCCGGTGACCGGTGGCGGCGGCACATCGCCGCTCAGCTACGCGGTCTCGCCGCCGCTGCCCACCGGTCTCAGTCTCACTTCCTCGACCGGCGCCATCACGGGTACGCCGACCGTGACCAGCGGCGTCACCACCTATACGGTGACCGTGACCGACGCCAACAGCGCGACCGCGTCCAATACGTTCAGCCTGGCCGTCGGCAGCGCGGTGACGGCGACGCAGTCGATCGCCTCGCGCACGCTGACGCAAAATCTGGCCGCAACGCCCTTCACGCCGGTCACAGGCGGCGGCGGTGTCGGCACGCTGGCCTACAGCGTCGCGCCGGCGTTGCCCGCCGGCCTGACCCTCAGCAGTTCGACCGGTACAATCTCGGGAACGGCGACCGTCGCAAGCGGTGCCTCCACCTACACCGTGACGGTCACCGATTCGAACAACGCGACCGCCGCCAACACCTTCAGCCTGACGGTCAACGGCGCGGTGGTGGCGACGCAGGCCATTGCGGCGAAAACCGTCACGATCAACACGGCCGTCAGCTCGTTTACGCCGGTGACGGGCTCCGGCGGCACGACCCCGCTGACCTACGGCATTTCGCCAACTCTGCCGGCGGGACTGAGCTTCAACACCTCGACCGGCGCCATCACCGGCACCCCGACGGCGATCAGCGCTGCCGCCACCTACACCGTCACCGTGTCGGACGCGAACACCGCCAGCGCGAGCAACACGTTCAGCCTCGCGGTCAGCAATGCGGTCTCCGCCACCCAGGCCATCGCCGCAAAGGGCCTGACGATCAACACGGCGGTCACATCGTTCACGCCGGTCACCGGCGCCGGCGGAACATCGCCTTTGACCTACGGTATCGCCCCGGCGCTGCCGGCGGGCCTCAGCTTCAACACTTCGACCGGCGCGATCACGGGAACGCCGACCGCCACCAGCGGTGCCACCACCTACACCGTGACCGTGACCGACGCCAACAGCGCCGCCGCCACCAACACGTTCAGCCTGTCCGTCAACAGCAGCGTCACCGCGACGCAGGCCGTCGCATCCAAAATTCTGACCGCCAACCAGGCCATCTCGTTCACGCCGGTGACCGGCAGCGGCGGCACCGCGCCGCGTACCTTTAGCGTCGCACCGACATTGCCGGCAGGCCTCAGCCTCGACACGTCGACCGGCGCGATCACGGGTACGCCGACTGCGACCAGCGGCGCCACGACCTATACGGTCACGGTCACGGATGCCAACAGCGCGACGGCGAGCAACACGTTCAGCCTCACCGTCAACGGCGCCGTCGTCGCGACCACCAACGTTCCGTCCAGCGCGCTTCCCATCAACCAGGCGGTGACCCCGTTCACGCCCGTCGCCGGCTCCGGCGGCACCGGCACGCTGACCTTCGGCGTTTCGCCGGCCCTGCCGACGGGCCTCAGCTTCAACACCACGAACGGCCTCGTCAGCGGCACGCCGACCGTGGCCTCGGCGACGACCACCTACACGGTGACCGTGTCTGATACGAACGCCGCATCGGCGAGCGCGACGTTCAGCCTGTCCGTCGGACAGCTCAGCACGAATGTGGCGCTGACCTCGTCGCAGAACCCGAGCCAGTTCGGCCAGTCCGTGACCTTTACCGCGACCGTGACCAGCGCGGGCGGTACGCCGACGGGAACGCTGACCTTCAACGACAATGGCACGTCGATCGGCACTGCCACGCTTGCTGCTGGCGTCGCGACGCTGACAACCACGACGCTGACGGTTGGAAGCCATACAATTACCGCCAGCTATGCCGGCACCGCGCTCTACAGCCCGAGCACCTCGGCCGGCCTTGCGCAGACCGTCAACGTGCCCGTCGACAGCGTGCGGCTGCGCTCGCTGCAGCAGACCGTCAGCAAGCTGGTGGCGCAGAATTCCGGCCAGGCGATCTCGGGCGCGATCGATGATGCCATCGCCGACGGCTTCAACGATGGTGGGAATTTCCTTACACCGGGCGCTGGGCGCATGCGCTTCAACTTTTCGGCCGACCCGCGCGATCAGGGCGAGCCTGCGTCGGACAGCGCGCGCTCCAGCTCCGGCGAGCGCAGCGGCATGTCCTCCCTGATGCCGGAGCGGGACGAGCCGCGCGGCCGTACCCGCGGGCGCGTCGATGATGCTTTTGCCGCCATCGACCGAGGCGACAAGAAGCGGGCCGCGCAGAAATGGCACGAGCCGAAGGAATGGCTGTTATGGGCCGACGTGCGCGGCACAGGCGTCGACCGCTGGACCAGCACAGCGACCGCCGCCGGCGCGACAGCCAGCCAGGCCTCACTCTATGGCCAGCAGCTGAATGCCGTGATGGGTCTGACCTATCGTGTCACCTCTGGCTTCCTGGTCGGCGTGCTCGGCGGCTACGAGACGTTCAGCTACACCCAACAGGACATCAACGGCCGGCTGAAGGGTGACGGCTGGACCACAGGCGCCTATCTCGGCTGGAAGATCATTCCGACGTTGCGCTTCGACGCCGCCGTCGCCTATTCCGGCATCGGCTATGATGGAACCGCGGGGACTGCGCAGGGCAGTTTTGCGGGCCAGCGTTGGATGGCTTCTACGGGGCTGGTGGGCACCTACAAATGGGCAGGCTTGGTGCTGGAGCCATCGGCCAAGGTCTACTCGCTCTGGGAGCACCAGAACGCCTACACGGACTCACTCGGCACGCGGCAGGCCACCAACGACTTCGCGAGCGGCCGTGCCTCGGGCGGTCTGCGCGTTGCTTATCCCGTCGCGTGGTTCGAGAGCGACGTCATGCTCACGCCCTTCTTCGGCATGTACGGCGATTACTATTTCAGCAAGGATGACGCCAACACCCTCGCTGCCGGCACCGGGTTGGCCTCGACGCCGCTGCTGCAGGGCTGGTCTGCCCGCGCCACCGGCGGCCTTGGGATCATGACGACAGGCGGCGCTGCCGTCGGCGTCGGCGCCGAACTCGGCGGCATCGGAGCCAACACCAGAGTCTGGACTTTGTCGGCACGGGCCAGGGTGCCGTTTACGGCTCGGTAAACGAGGCGAAGGCACGCCTCCGCAAATGCGAGATCGCGGGATCATGTGTCGCGTCTTGCCGCCGACCAGTGGGGCCGGTCTGGTGATGGTGGCGTTGCTGGCGTGACCAACGAAGATCGGTTGTGGCTTGACCGGGTATTGATCCCCCACCACCCGCTTACTTTGCATGGGGTTGTTTTTCGCACTCATCGCCGTCCCGCCTCCCAACCCGCCCCCTGCTTTGCTCCTGCATCCGTTTCCGCTATGCCGGTCGCTTCCAGTCTTGGCTCGCGCCGGGTCCGCGCCGGGCGCGGGGGCCGCGAGACTGCCTTCAGGAATTGCGCGCGCCATGGAGCCGAACGGAGCCGCCGAAGCCCACGCCCGCCAGGTGATCTGGCAGTTCCTGCTCGCGCGACGCGCGCAGGCCGGGCGCCGGCGCCATTATCTCGTGTCCTATCCGCGCTCGGGCAGCACGCTGGTGCGGAGCTACTTCGCGATCCTGCAGGGCGCGCCCCAGCTCAGCGTCTATGCCGACGACTTCGTCGGCGCGGACGGGATCGCTCTCGCCCCCGCGCTCGACGGCCTCGACCTGATCAAGAGCCACGAGCTGCCGCCGGGCGATGACCCCATCGTCTATCTCGTGCGGGACGGCCGCAACGCCACGCTGTCCAATCTGCAGATGACCGCGCTGTTCGGCGGCCACGGCTTTTCGCGGCTGGACGAGGTGCGCGAGGCCCTGCAATGGCTCGACGCGCGGGAGGGCAGCTGGAGCCGCCATGTCGCCGCGGCGCTGGCGCAGAGCCGGCATCGGCCGGTGCTGTTCGTCCGCTACGAGGACATCGTCGCCGCGCCCGAAGAAGCGCTCGCGCGGATCATCGGCTTCATGGACGCAATCGTTGCGCCCGAGATCCTGGGCGAGGCGGTCGCGCGGCACCGGCAGGCGGATCGCTATGCCGAGAACCCCTATAACGGCTTCCTGAACAAACCGCCCGAGGGATCGATCTTCGATCTCCTGCAGCGGCATCGCCGCGGCGCCTATTGGCGCCACATCCTCGATGCGCCGAGCCGTCGCTATCTGCACGACACCGGCGCCACCGACCTGCTGATGCAGTTCGGCTACGAGCAATCGCCGCAATGGTGGCAGGGCGGTTCAGACGAGGGCGTGTAGCACCTCGAAATCGGGCAGCCCCCAGCATTCGATGCCCATGTCCTTGGCCATCAGCCCAAGTCCCTCGGTCTCGATCTCGCCGAGCAGTTCGCCGCGCATCGGGTGCGGCCGCCGCGCCCAGCGGTTCGGCGCGCCGTAGAAGAACGTTGGAAACACCAGGCCGTCGCGGTGGCGATCGGCGCGGATCAGCAAGACCGTGCCGCCGACCGAATCCAGCCGCACCCGCTCGCGTCCGCGCAACTGCTCCATGTGAACCTCGCCATTCGCGGTCCAGGCATTGCGGTCGAAGCTGCTGCCGCCATAGTGCTGCACGCAATGCGGATGGACGATGTCGAGGTCGAGCGCCGTCAGCCGCTGCAGCATGTCGGGCGGATATTCGATCACGTCGGCGTCCAGCCACAGCACCCAGTCATGCGCGCGCAAGGCGCCGAACAGCAGATGGTTGCGCGCGCGAGCCAGCACCGCGCGCCTCGCGGACTGATAGACCTGGGTATGCCGCGGCACCTGGGGCGGAATCACGCTGCCGAAATCCTTCTTCATCAGAAGCCGGGATTGAAATCCGGGACAGGCCTGCGTGATCAGGCCCTGCAGGCGCGCATAGGTGTCGTCATGGCTGTCGCCCTCGAGGATACCCAGCGACAGCAGATGATGAGGATAGGTCAGGCGCTCCAGCCGCGCGAAATAGCCGTCGAGATGCTGGGCCGCGTTCTTCATCGGCGTGAGAATCAGAATGGAGGCGCTTGGGGGACTCATCGCGGCAATCTTGACGTTGTCGGGGAAATGGCCTTGTCTCGCCGCTCACTACATAGGGTTCGCGCCTCCGATGCAATCCTCACTCCGAGCGACGATCGAGCGGAAGCGCCTCGCACAGGCGGCCTGTTCGCCCGATCGGTTCGAGGGCCGCGGCATCGTCATCTGCGCCGGCGGCGTCCGTTATTTCACCTGCGCCTTCGTCCTGATCTGGATGCTGCGGCGGCATCTCGGGCTCACCCTGCCGATCCAGGTCTGGCATCTCGGGCAGAGCGAGATGAGCGCGGAGATGCGCGGCCTCCTCGTCGCGGAAGGCGTCGAGGTCGTCGATGCCGAAACCGTGGTGGCCCGCCATCCGGCGCGGCTCTCCGGCGGCTGGCCGCTCAAGCCCTACGCGATCCTGCACAGCAGGTTTCGCGAGGTGCTCTATCTCGATGCCGACACGGTGCCGCTGACGGATCCGCAGCGCGCCTTCGCGTGGGACGGCTACCAGTCGAGCGGATTGCTGCTCTGGCCCGATGCCGTCGACATCCGGGCGACCAGCCCGGTCTGGGCGCATCTCGGGCTCCCGCCCTGCGAACGCGCCAGCGTCGATTCCGGCATGCTGCTGGCGGACAAGTCGCGGTGCTGGGACATCCTCGACCTCGCTCTGGCGATGAACGAGCATAGCGACGAGCTCTATCGCCTGATCCATGGCGACAAGGATTCCTTTCTGCTCGCGGCCATGCTGCTCGAAAAGCCGTTCGGCTTCATCCCGCATCGGCCGTTCGGGTTCGAATGGGACATGATCCAGCGGGATGCGGCGGGCGATCCCTTCCTGCATCATCGCTGCGGCTCGAAATGGCTGCTGAACCATCCCAATCGGCCCCTCGCCGACGCCGCCCTGATGCCGGTGTGCGAGGCTGCGCTGGAGTCCTTGCGCGCGCGATGGAGCGGCCTCGTGTTTCATCCGCCGCAACGCTCGCCACGCGCGCGCGCCGAGGAGGCCCGTCTGGTCGCCTTGCGCCGTTTTGCCGTGCAGATGCCGGGACGCTCGGACGTCGTCGATCTGTTGCCCGACAACGTGGTCGGCGCCGGGCGCGAGTTCGCCCAGCATTGGGCCGTCGTCGACGCCGATGCCGCATGGCAGCTGCGTTTCTATCGCGACCACGAGGTGGTCGCGGCGCTCGATCCGCGCGACCGGGGAGGCTGGCAGGGCCTCGGCCGTGAACCCGGCCAGCACATCGCGCTGTCGCCGCTGGGCGGGGACGCTGCGATCGACATCCCGCAAGACCCGCGCGTGACGCGCTCCGCCGCCGAGCCGCTCGCGGCCCTGCTGCAGCCCGAATGGTTCGCGACGGGCCATGACCGTCATCTCGCCGGGACGATCGACGGCACGCTCGGACTTCTCAACGACGCTTTCGACGACGTCCCCGAGCAGATCACGCAGCTGATCGAGAAGTCGCCGCCGCCCGCCGCCTGGCGTCAGCATCTGGTCGCGCTGATCGAGGAGCTGGCGAAGCGGCGCGATGCGCGGTTGGCGTTGCTCAGGCGCGTTCCGGAGCACAGGCCGGACACGCTCGATCCGCAGCAATATGGAAGACCGGCGCTGCGGGACGCCGTCTGATCGCGCCACGCCGCGCCTCGCTCACGAGCATGCAACGCGCGATGAGATTCCAGGCACATCCCGTCGCCGTTCATCATGTGCCCAGTGTCTCAATGCGCGTTGCGGTCGGGGCTGCAGCTTTCAAACGCGAAATCGGCGTGCTAGGAGCTGACGACGAGGCGAGCCCTTGGCGAGCCTTGCCTGTGTTTCGGCGGAGTCGGGTTGTCCGACTGATCGACCGCCAGAGCGCGGTTGGATCAGGGATTTCAATGTTCGAATCGATCGTTCGCGCGCAGGGCCTCGATATTCACGAAGTGCCGGATGGTTACATCATCTATCAGCCGGATCGGGATCGCGTGCATTACCTGAACAGGACCGCAGCCATCCTCCTCGAATTCTGCGACGGCGAACTGCCGGCGGAAGACATCGTGTCCAGGGTTGCGAGTGTCTATGACCTCGGACCTTCGGCTCATGACGAGATCCGGGCCGGCCTCGACTCCCTGAAGAAAGAAGGGCTCGTCCAATCGCCGGCGAAATAGTCTCAAAGACCCTGTCCCGTTGCTTTCACCTGCAGACGACGGAGCGCGAGGTTCTCGAGGCGCTGCGCTATCTGCATTGCGCGCCGGAGATCGCCCCGCAGCCGGCGTCGAGCACCGTCATTTCCGTTGAAACCCATCGTGGCCGCTACCGGATCATCGAGGGCACGCGGACGCTTGCGGAGGCCGTCGACACCCGATCCATCATCGACTTTCTTCATTCGCATCTGTTTTCCGAGGCTTTGCTCGAGCGTCCCCGGTCCGGCATCGTTCATGCCGCACTTCTGCGCCGTCGCGACCGGCGAGTCCTGATCGCCGGCAGCCGCGGCGCCGGCAAGACGACGCTGACCCTGCGGCTCGCGCGCGCCGGCTACGAGGTGGAAGGCGACGAGCATGTCTTCATCGATGCGGATGGCGTGATCGCCCGTCCGCGTGCCTGCCGCGTCAAGCAGACCTCGCTGGCGCTGTTGCCCGATCTCGCCGCGACCATTGAGGCCGCGCCGCACTATCGTGATGTCCAGGGGCGGGTGATCTATAATGTCGATCCGGCGATTATCTGTGGCCGGTGGCGGATCGAGAAGGGCGCGGTGGATTGCATCGTCATCCTCGCGCCCAATCACGGCGGTCATTCCTCGATACGTCCCATCCCGGCGATGATGGCGGCGCAGGCGCTGATCTCCGAGATCGGCATGCGCAACGCCGATCGCGGTGCATCCATCGCAGCCGTTGCCGCCCTCGTCGGCCGCGCGGCGACATTCGATCTGTCGCTCGGCGATCACGTCGGCGCGGTCGCGTGCATTGATCGTGTGCTGGACGCATGTCCGGCGATTCGCTAGAAGGTTCCGAAACTGGAACGGTTCGGTTGTGCCCGTTCCACCAAAAAGCATGGAATGCCGCGTCATGAGTGGAAACGAGCAGGATCTGGACGGGGCCCTGAAGGGTCTCGACGAAGACAAGCGGTCGACACTGAAGCGCCTGATCGGTACCGGCGCATTCATGACCCCGGTGGTGGTGTCCTTCGCAATGGCCGATCTCAGTATTGATGCCTTCATGCATGTCGCCGCGGCGAACGTCACGACGACAACCACGACCGCCGCACCGGGGCCGACGACGACAACGACAACGACCACCCTGCCGCCGGGGCATCCCGCGAAATCCTGAGATCGTCGGGCGCTGCCGGCTCACGCGGAGCGTTTGAACCTTGTCGACAGTTACGGCTGCATTGATCGTTCGCGACGAGGAGCAGGTCATCGGCGATTGTCTCGCTTCGCTGGCCGGACGGGTCGATCAGATTGTCGTGATCGATACCGGGTCGCGGGATCGTACGATGGAGATCGTTCGCCGCTTTCCAGCCGAGCTCAGGCAGTTCGAATGGCGCGGCGATTTCGCCGCCGCGCGCAATCACGCCCTCGGCTGGGCCAGTGGCGACTGGATTCTCTACATCGATGCGGATGAACGGCTCAGCGTTCCGGATCAGGAAAGCTTCTCGCGCCTGTTGTCCGACCCGCGCAAGGTCGCCTGGAAGGTTCGCCTCCACCCGAAGCTCGGCTGGACCGCCTATTCGGAGCTGCGTCTGTTTCGCAACGATCCGCGCATCCGTTTCGAGGGCGTGATCCACGAGTCCATCTGGACCGGGATCGACGCCGTCATGGCGTCCGACGGGCTCGAGGTAGGAACCTGCGAACTGGCGCTTCATCATGTCGGGTACGAGGCGGATCAGCGTCCGAAGAATCCGCGCAACATTCCGCTGCTGGAGCAGCGGCTCGCGCAGGATCCCGACAATTATTTCTGCTGGTGGCACCTCGGCGACTGCTACCGCCTGGCAGGCGACCCCGTCGCCGCTGCGGCGACCTGGACGAAAGGCATTGCGCGATTGCGGGCCGGGACGTCGCAGCCTCCGCCGCTCGCCCACAGCCTGCTTCATGTCGCATTGCTCAATCTGCGCCGTGACCGTGGCGAGCCGCTCGACGATCTCCTGACGGAAGCGCTGGCGTGGTTTCCGCAGAATTGGGAGCTCCAGTTCATTCAGGCGCGGGCCTTCACCGAGGCCGGCGAATTCGACCGCGCGCGCCCGATCCTGGAGCGCATGATCGCGGTCGATCAGGCCGGCTTCTTCGAGCCGGCGCTGGCCTACGATGCGGCGCTGTTCGGACATCTCGCGGCCGAATTGCTTGCGCTGGGTCATTTTCGTTCAGGCCGCTTCGAAGATGCGGCGCGGCTCTACCGTGTTGCCGCATTTACGTCGCCGGCGCCTGAGGGGTGCCGGCTCAAGGCTCGCCTCGCCGGATTGCTTGCGGCCGGCCGCTGAGGCCGCCTGCTCAGGGAGATCCGCCCGAGCCGGTCAGCCGTCGCAGCATGCCGCCGTGATGACGCTGGCCGAGTTCCGCCATGTATCGTCCGACATGGATCAGCGAGATGTCCCTCGGTGCGAGGCCGTAGCGCGCCGCCAGTGTTTCACGGGCGAAGGCCGTCCTGACCTCGTCGCCGATCTGGGCGACCCGCCGCATCCAGTAAGGCTTCATGGCCCCGTCGAGCGTCAGAGCGGCATGCGTGCGTGCCGCCGCGCTGACATCCGCAAGCCACGGCGCATCGAGCGAAAACAGGTGGCTTGCAAGGCACGACCAGCTGTCGAGGATTTCGCGCGCGCCGGTCTCGCGGACCTCTTCGTCCAGCAGCTTCCAGTCTTCGCCGGAGAAGCTCCGTGCCAGCATCGACCATTCCCACAATCCCTTGATGCAGAGCTTGCGCAGATGATGGCCGCGATCCTGAACCTGATGATGCAGCATGCCGTGCAGGGCCTGCCATGGCGGAGGCAGGAGCAGCACTGGCCGCGTTTCGTGCTTCACCGCGACCTGCCAGATCCGGTTCGTGCTGAGCGTGGCGCCGGCGGCCGCCGTGAGCGCCTCGACGTGAAGCTCCACCGGCATGGGGTGGTCGGGATGTTCGAGCGGCGGCAGATGATGCGGCGACAGGTAGGGACGCTCGACGTGACGGGTCTGGCGATATCCGGCTCTTGCAATCGCCTCATGGGCGCCGAGCGCCTGGTCGGGCGGCACCAGGAGGTCGAAATCGCCCATCGTGCGAGCGGCGCTCCAGCCGCCGAGCGGGGCAGCCAGGTAGCGGACGCCCTTGAGCAGGACCGGCGTGACTCCGGCGTGCGCGAGAATCGGCAGCAATTCCTCCATCTGCCGCAATTGCCGCTGCCGAAACGCCAGATGCGCCGCATGAACGTTCGCAAGGCGCACCGATACATGGCCGTCGGGGATCCTGGTGCGCGGAATAGGCGGCGCCAGCGATCGCGCTCCGAGGGCATCGATCAGCGGCAGCAGCACGCCCTGGTCCTGCGCCAGGATGATGATCTTCTGCCAGGCGAACCCGGGGCGCAGCATCTTGAGGCGGAGCGCGCTCGTGTCCCGGTCGGTGAATACGGGTCGAAGAATCTCGCCCAGCAGCCCGAGCAGCGCGCGATCCGGGATATCGGGATGGGTCGCTTGCACGTCCGAATGCTCCTCGCCGCTAGCGTGCGGGCCTCGCCTGTCCAGGCGGGCGCGCCGCCGTATCGCCTGGTCCCTCGAGCAGGGCCGGCTCGATGGCGGCGACGACCGTGGTCCAGACAGGGTCGCCCAGCAGCGCACGGAAATGATCGATCACGGGTTGTGTGTCCCAGCCGACCTCGCGAAAGCCGATCAGATAGTTACGGACGCGCTCGGCCCAGACATTGGGATAGGGCACACCCATCGGACGATTGAAGCGGTGCATCCAGCGCAGGAACGGCAGGCACAGCACGCGTCCGCCGCGTTGACGGATCTTCTCGTGAATGTAGCCCTCTTCGCCGCCGAACCCCCGGAACGTTGGATTGAATCCTGGCCATGCGTCCCGACGGCATGCGCTTAGACCCATGCCCTGCATGGGTATCTCGAACGGCGGCAGTTCGGCATTTGCCCCGGCCGGATCGGTCGCCCATGTCCCGTACATGCCCCCGCGCCATTCCGGTGCAAAGTGTGTCGCGTAGCCCTGCAAGTCGTCGTAGATCAGGGGGCCTTGCAGCAGATCGTTGGTCTCGGCGTTCGCCTCGAAATATTGCAGCAGCCGTGTCAGGGCGCCCGGGGCGACCAGAACATGACAATCGAGGCACAGGACATATTTCCCCCGCGCGAGCCTGAACAGCCAGTCCCTGATCGTGGTTCCCTTGATCTGTCCCTTCGCGACGTAGCGACAGGAGGGGATCGCCTCCGCGAGTTGCCTGAGCGCGGGCCCGCACGGTCCGCCCGGATTGTTGTCGATGATGAGGAATTCGACCGCAGGCAGAATGTCCGGATGATAGAGGCGCAGCGCCTGCAACGTGAAATAAACGCCGTCATAGTCGTCATAGGTCGCCATTCCGATCGTCAACGTCTTGGTTGGCGGATCGGATCGGATCGGCTCCGGGAGCGCGGCCGGATCGTCGGGCGGTCCCGACGTGATCGCGGGCGCAACGTTCCGCGTGGCCGGCGCGAAGCCGGAGATCAGGTTCTTCAGCTTGACGGCCGAGACGCCGCTTTCGGCGACCAGGCGCACCAGCGGCCGCGCCATGTCGAGCCGCTCTGCGTTCCGGTAGGCGGCGGCGAGCGCATGCTGCGCGATGACGTCGATGTCCGCGACGCGCGCCGACCAGCCGAGCTCCGCGCGGATCAGTGCGACATCGGCGATGAGGGCGGATGGATCGCCGCGACGCGGCCCGCGGCGGTGGATGGGCAAGGCGACGCCGCAATGATTTTCGATGGCGCGCAACACCTCGAGCACGGAGTGCCTTTGGCCCGTCCCGCAATTGAAGATCCGGCTGCGCCCTGAAGCGCGTAGATAATGCAATGTGTCCACATGAGCGCGGGCGAGGTCGTTGACGTGAAGATAGTCGCGGATGGGCGTTCCGTCGCCCGCAGGCGTCTCGGCGCCGAAGACCTCGATCGCGCCGGTTTCTCCGAGCGCCAGCGCGGTTGCGCGGCGAACCAGGCTGGCGGCAGGAGCCTGGGCGACGTTCGTTCCCGCTCCGAGATCGATTCCCGCGACATTGAAAGCGCGCAGGATCACGTAGTTCAGCCCGCTGGTCGCTGCGAGATCCTGCAGCATCATCTCGCTCATCAGCATCGACCTGCCATAAGGCGAAATCGGCGAGGGACCGGATGTTTCAGCGATGGCGTCCGGCCCGGCATTGCCATAGACGGCCGCCGACGAGCAGAAGATGAAGTTTCGGACGCCGAGATCCGCCGCGACCCCGACCAGGGCCCGGGTTGCGAGCGCATCGCCATAGCTGCGCGCCGGGTCGTCGAAGGAGTCCGGCACGACCGGCGATCCCGCGAGGTGAATGATGTCCGTGACGTGATGGCGGTCGATCAGCGCGGCGACGAGGGCATTGTCCGCGCAATCGCCGCTGACGATCGTCAGCCCCGGAGCGATGCGGAGCCCCTCTGTCCTCTTGTCGAGGACGATCAGTTCGTCCCGGCCCGACAGCAATTCATGAACGACATGGCTGCCGATATAGCCTGCGCCGCCGGTGATCAGGATACTCATGTCTCAAATCTGCCCGTGACAGGCCGGTGAGTCGATACGCCTGCCCCGCCTTCCATGCGCCGTTCTATCGCATGACTCTCGCTGCGTGCAATCGATCGGCCGAAATCGCACCGTGCGTTGCTGCCGAGGCTGTCGAGCCGCGTCCTGTCCGCTCAATCCGCCGAGAAGCCGAACGGCACGCTCGACGTCCTGAAATCGTCGGGCAGGATCTCGCGGCCGATCGGCGGTGCGGAGCGCGCGGCGCATTTGGGGCGGTGGCAGACGCGGCAGGCGACGCCGATCGGGGTGGGCTCGCTCGCGCGCGGCCCGTGTTCGTCGCGGGTGTAGATCAGCTGTCCGGCATGTTCGGCCGCGCAGCCGATCGCAATGGCGCGCTCGACACGCACCGCGCCGAACGAGCCGCCGCCGGCAGTGACGGTACGGGCGATCGAGAAGAAGCGCTTGCCGTCGGGCAGTTCCAGCCATTGCGTAACGATCTGGCGCGGCGTCTTGAAGATGCCGTGCACCGACCATAGCGGACAAGCGCCGCCATGCCTGGCGAAGGGGAAGCCGGCGCCGTCGAGCAGTTTCGAGACGTTGCCGGCGGGGTCGACGCGGATCAGGAAGAACGGAATGCGCTCGAGGCCCGGCCGCTGCAGCGTCGTGACGCGATGCGCGGTCTGTTCGAAGCTGGTGCCGAACTGGCGCGCCAGCGCTTCGAGATCGTAGTGGCGCGCATCGACGGCCTTGGCGAAGGCGGAATAGGGCATGATCAGAGCGGCAGCCGCATAGGCGGCGAGCGCGCGGCGCGCCAGCAGTTCGGCACTCTTGCTGGTGAACTTGCCCGCTTCCAGCCCGGCTGTGATCTCGCCTTCCAGTTCGAGATAGGCCAACTGCTTGGCCAGCTCGAAATGCAAACTCGCATTGTCCAGCGAATCTTCGATCAGGATCTGCCGGCGATGCAGGTCGAGGCGCCGCACCGAGCCAAGCATGACGTTGGGCGGCAGATAGCGCACCTGGAGCTTGTGGCGGACGCGCAGCCGTTCGGCGAAGCCGGACGGACCCGCGCAGGCCTGGGCCAGCCGCTCGGCGGCATCGTCGAGATTGGCGAAGTTGTTGCGGCGGGCGGCGAGAAAGCGCCGGACCTCCGCGACGGGATCGTTGGCGTCCAGCGTCTCGCCCGCGGCGGTCGCAGCGCCCGCCATCGCAGGCGACCTTCGCTCGGCCAGCGCCAACTGCTCCTCGCGATAGGCGGTGTAGAGACGCAGGAAGGCCTCGGCCATGCCGGGATAGCTGACGGCGAGATCGCTGATCTCGAGCGCAGGAATGTCGATGTCGGCGAACATCGGCTCCTTCAGCACCGATTGCAGCCGGGCGGTGTGGTCGGCGCCGCCATCGCCGGCGAGGTCGGCCAGATCGATCTTGTAGGTGCGGGCGAGGCGCAGCAGCATGTCCGCCGTTACCGGCCGCTGGTTGCGCTCCAGCAGCGCGACATAGGGCGCCGAGATTTCGAGGTCGGCGGCCATGTCGGCCTGGGTCAGTCCCAGCTCCCGCCGCAGCCGGCGCAGGCGGGGGCCCATGAAGATCGAGCGGGCGCTGGAGGTATTCACGACGGACTCTCCCGAATGTAATGTTCTTACAGCTATACACGCCTTTCATGTAAAGTGTGACAAGTTTTCCGTTCCATGGCTTCAAGGCTGTGCGCCAGCGCTTACAAAGGGTCCCAGACGTAGTCGTCAGCCAAGGGATCACGGACATGAATTTCCAACCGCGTGGGATCGACGCCATCCAGGGACCGGCGTCCTATCAGAGCGAAATCGAGGCGGCCGAGGCGCTGCTCAAGACCCAGCCGACCTGGAACGGCGTGACCGCCGAGGCGGTGGCCCGGATGCGCCTGCAGAACCGTTTCAAGACCGGTCTCGACGTCGCCCGCTACACCGCGGCGCTGATGCGCGCCGACATGGCGGCCTATGACAACGATCCCACCAAGTACACCCAGTCGCTCGGCTGCTGGCACGGCTTCATCGCCCAGCAGAAGCTGATCTCGGTGAAGAAGCATTTCGGCACCACCGATCGCCGCTACCTCTATCTCTCCGGCTGGATGATCGCGGCGCTGCGCTCCGAGTTCGGCCCGCTGCCCGACCAGTCGATGCACGAGAAGACCTCGGTGCCGGCTCTGATCGAAGAGCTCTACACCTTCCTCCGCCAGGCCGATTCGCGCGAGCTCAACGACATCTTCCGCAACCTCGACAAGGCCCGCAAGGAAGGCGACAAGACCCGTGAGAAGGAGTTGATCGCGAAGATCGACAACTTCCAGACCCATGTCGTCCCCGTCATCGCCGACATCGACGCCGGCTTCGGCAATGCCGAGGCGACCTATCTGCTCGCCAAGAAGATGATCGAAGCCGGCGCCTGCGCGCTGCAGATCGAGAACCAGGTCTCCGACGAGAAGCAGTGCGGCCACCAGGACGGCAAGGTCACCGTGCCGCATGAAGTGTTCCTCGCCAAGATCCGCGCCTGCCGCCACGCCTTCCTCGAACTCGGCGTCGAGGACGGCATCATCGTCACCCGCACCGACTCGCTCGGGGCCGGCCTGACGCAGCAGATCGCCGTCAGTCACAAGCCCGGCGACATCGGCGACCAGTACAACAGCTTCCTCGACTGCGAGGAAATCACGGCGGAGAACGCCCGCAACGGCGACGTCATCATCAACCGCAACGGCAAGATGCTGCGTCCGAAGCGGCTGCCCTCGAACCTCTACCAGTTCCGCGCCGGCACGGGCGAGGATCGCTGCGTCCTCGACTGCATCACCTCGCTGCAGAACGGCGCCGACCTGCTGTGGATCGAAACCGAGAAGCCGCATATCGAGCAGATCGCCAAGATGGTCGACCGCATCCGCAAGGTCGTCCCCAATGCCAAGCTCGCCTACAACAACTCGCCGTCGTTCAACTGGACGCTGAATTTCCGCTGGCAGGTGTTCGATGCCTGGAAGGAAGAAGGCAAGGACGTCAGCAAGTACAGCCGTGCCGAGCTGATGAAGGCGGAGTACGACGATACGCCGCTGGCGAAGGAAGCCGACGAGCGGATCCGCACCTTCCAGGCGGATTCGGCCAAGCGCGCCGGCATCTTCCACCATCTGATTACGCTGCCGACCTATCACACGGCGGCGCTGTCCACCGACAACCTCGCCCGCGAATATTTCGGCGAGCAGGGCATGCTCGGCTATGTCAAGAACGTGCAGCGTGCGGAAATCCGCCAGGGCATCGCCTGCGTCAAGCACCAGAACATGGCCGGCTCCGACATCGGCGACGACCACAAGGAATATTTCGCCGGCGAGGCGGCCCTGAAGGCGGGCGGCGCCCACAACACGATGAACCAGTTCGGCTGAGGCCGGATCGGTCCCATCCGCAACGTGCCTCTGCAGCGTCCTGGCGAAAGCCAGGGCGCTGTTTGCTTGTCGGGGTGACGTCAGGCCGATCCGGCCGGTTTCTCCAGGTCGGCCCAGATCTGCGCAAAGTAGTGCTGGAATTGCGGGTCCGTCCGCAGGCCGGCCGGATCGCGCCCGACGCGCGGCAGATCGATCACGTGCAGGGCGCGAACCGTTGCCGGGCGGGCGCTCAGCACCAGCACCCGGTCGGCCATCGCGATGGCCTCGCCGATGTCGTGTGTGACGAGAATGGCGCTCTTGCCGCGCTCGGCAATGATGCGCGAGACGTCGGACTGCATCAGCAGGCGGGTCTGGAAATCCAGCGCCGAGAACGGCTCGTCGAGCAGGATCACCTCGGGATCGAAGGCCAGCGTGCGCATGATGGCGACGCGCTGGCGCATGCCCCCGGAGAGCGCTGCGGGCTTCGCATGCTCGAAACCGGCCAGACCATAGGCCTTGATCAGTTCGAGCGCGATCTCGCGCGCGCGTGGCTTCGGCGTCTTGCGGACCTCGAGCCCGAGCATGACGTTGTCGAGCACGCTCCGCCAGGGCAGCAGCAGGTCCTTCTGCAGCATGTAGCCGACATGGCCGGCAGCGTCGTCGACGCGGCGGCCGCCGACCTCGACATGCCCGCGAGTCGGTCGCAGCAGCCCGGCAATGGCGTTGAACAGCGTGGACTTGCCGCAGCCGGACGGGCCGACGATCGCCAGCGTCTCGCCGCGGCGGAGCTCGAAATCCACCTTCCGGATCGCCTCGACGGTTCCTGCGGCACCGGCGAAGGTCACGCCGACATTGTCGGCACGCAGCACGATCGAATCCGCGCCCGCAAGATCCGCCACATGCGCATTCATCGATCCATCTCCGCGCAGAAATCGAGCAGCACGTCGTTGAAGACCTTCGGTGTCACCACGCTGAAGGCGTGCGCGCCCCACGCGACCTCGCGCAGGCGCGCGTTCGGAATCGATGCGGCCAGCTCGTTGCTGAGATGGGCCGGCACCAGCGCGTCGTCCCTCGCCGCGAACAGCAGCGTCGGCGCGCCGATGGCCCCGAGGCGGCGACCGGCCTCGAAGGCCAGGAACATGTCGATGCGCTGGTTCATGGTTGCGACTGCCGGGAAATGCTGCAGGATGCGGGCCTCCTCGGCATCGAGATGCGCGATGTTCTCGGAGATCCATTGCGGCGGATACAGGAACAGCGGCTGCGCGCGGACATAGGCCCGGGGGCCGCAAGCGTTCAGCAGTGCCTTGCGGATCTCGAAGCAACGCCGCAGGAACGGGTCGGCGCGCCCCCAGCCATTGACGACGACGAGGCTGCGCAAGCGCGCGCGATGGCGCAGCGCCAGTTCTATGCCGACGATGCCGCCGATGGCGTGACCGACGACATGCGCCGCCTCGACACCGGCCGCGTCGAGGACGCAGGCGATGTCGTCGGCCATGCCGGCGATGCTGCGCTCGCCGCCCGCGCTGCGCCCGGTGCCGACATGGTCGTAGAGGATGACCTGATGCCGTTCCGCGAGCGCCTCGAGTTGCGGCGCCCAGAACGCACCGCTGCCGCCCATTCCGGCCGAGAGCAGGATCGGCGTGCCGCGCCCGTGAATTTCGTAGTAGATCTCGGCATCCCTGCCGCGTGCAAAAGCCATGACGTTCCAGCGCTTGAAGTGATGTCGATCAGGGTCGGGAGAGCAGCCGGCGCTCGATCAGGTCGATCGCGCCGTACATCAGGAGCGCGACCACCATCAGCGTCGCGATTCCGACCCAGACCGCGTTGAGGTCGTAGAGCACGCCGGCATAGTAGATCATGTAGCCAAGACCTTCCTTGGAGGCGATGTACTCGCCGACGACAGCGCCGATCAGGGCAAAGCCGACGTTGAGACGGAAGGCTGCGACGATCCACGGCATCGCGCCGGGCACGATCACGGTGCGCCAGGTCTTGAGCCGGGAGGCGCCGAGCGAGCGCAGAAGCTTGACGAGATCCTCGTCGACCTCCTTGGCCCCCTGGAGTGCCGTGATGACGGCGACGATGAAGGTGATGATTGCCGCGATCGCGATCTTCGAGGAGAGGCCGATGCCGAACCAGACGATGATCAGCGGCGCCAGGGCGATCTTCGGCAGACCGTTGAGTGCGATCAGATAAGGCCGCAGCACGGCCGCGCCGGTCGGAACCAGCCAGAGCGACAGTCCCGCCGCGCTGCCCAGCACCGTGCCGATCAGGAAGCCGGCGACGGCTTCCCACGCGGTCAGCGCGGCGTCGCGGAGCAGTTCGCCGCTGCCGATCAGCTTGCCCGCCTTGGCGATGATGCCGCTGGGTTGGCCGTAGAGATAGACGGCAATCAGGCCAAACCGGATAGCAAGCTCCCAGGCCGCGAGCAATGCGACCAGCAGGGCGATCTGGAGCAGCGCGATGCGGAGCGCGGCTGGCAACCTGAAACGGCCACCGCGCGTCGCCGTCGCCGCTGTCCCGGCGTCGAGCACGGTCACCTCAGGTCCTCTTGTGCGCGATCGAGGCGATCTCGACCAGGCAGGCCGGCTTCACAAGTCCGCACTGGATGCAGAAACGCGCCGGCTTCTCGCCCGGGAAATACTCGGCATAGACCTTGTTGACTGCTGCATAGTTCGCCCAGTCGGTGATGAAGATCGAATTGAAGGTGACGTCGGCGAGGCTCGATCCCGCGGTCTCCAGCACGCGCTTGATGGTTTCCAGGATGTGCCTTGTCTGGCCGGCGGCATCGCCCTCATGGACGACGTCGTTGTTCGAATCGAAGGCGAGCGTGCCCGACACGTAGATCACGTTGTCGGCCATCATGCCCGGCGAGAAGGGGGCGATGGGGGCGTGCGTGCCCGATGGAATGATGGCGCGGTCGGTCATGGCTTGTCCTCGGTTGCTGGAACGGCCTCGGCCTGGGCGAAGGCGCGACGGAAATCGCTCGCGCTCGAGACCCAGCCGAAGAATGTTTCGATGTTGAAGACCGAAGCCTTCTGCAGATAGTCGGGGCCGGCCTGATGCGTGGCGTCTTCGAGCATCACGCCGAAATATTCGAGGTGGAAGCCGTCGCGCAGCGTCGATTCCACGCAGACATTGGTGGCGATGCCACAGAACACGAGGTTGCGGATGCCGCGGGCGCGCAGGATGCTGTCGAACTGGCTGTTGAAGAAGCCGCTGTAGCGGGTCTTCGGCACGACGATGTCGCCGGGCCTTGGCTGCAGGTCATCGACGAGCGCGTAGTCCCAGCCGCCCTTGGCGAGCAGCTTGCCGTGCAGTTCGGGCCGCTTGCGCATCGTTTTCAATGCGTTCGACTTGTGCCAGTTCGGCGAGCCAGGCCCGCCGGCCTCGACATAGTCGGGATCCCAGCCGTTCTGGAAGAAGATCACCGGCACGCCCGCCCCGCGCGCGATGCCGAGCACGTCCTTGATCGCCGTAATCGCCGCCTTGGCGCCGGAGATGTCGAAGCCGGCGAGGTCGAGATAGCCGTTGGGCGAAGCATAGGCGTTCTGCATGTCGACCACGACGACCGCGGTCTCTTCGACCGCGAGCCGCAATGGCTCCGGCCGGGCCGGCAGGGTGACATAGCGCGGCTCACGCGCCGGGGACGTGTTCACCGTCATCAGACCAGTCCGAACTGCCTGGTGGCCTGCTCGGCGAAGCGGTTGTCGACCATCTGCGCATAGGAAAGAGCCGACTGGATCGCGCCGCCGCCCTGTTCGAGCTGCATCGCGCGGTCCCATTCTTCGGCGGAAATCGTCGGGTTGCGCGGGATCGCGGTCCTGGAGCCGAAGAAGTTTTTCGTGGCGTTGGCGACGACCGACGGCGAGACCTTGGGGAAATATTTCTCCGCGACCTCGGTGAAGATTGCATTGTTCTCGTGCATCAGCTTCTGCGCCTCCGCGATCGCGTTGCAGAAGCCCTGCACGGCCGCAGGATTGCTCGCGATCGTCTCCTCCGTCGCCATCGCGGTGGTGAAGCAGAGCGAGCCGAGCGCGTCCGCAAAGGACAGGACCGGGACGAGGCCGAACTGCTCTGCGGCGATGCTGACGTCCCATTCGAAGGCGGTGGCGATATCGGCGCGACCGTCCTTCACCGCGGCGGCCTGCGCGCCCGGCGGCAGTTCGAGGAAGGTGACACCGGCCTCCTTCGGATCGAACTTGCCGATGGTCTTGATTGCGTAGGTCGGCACCTGGATGGTCGAGGACGGGAATTTCAGTGTCGCGATGGTCTTGCCGCGCAGGTCCTCGATCGTCCGGATCTTGCTGTCGGGTTTGGCGATGCCCCACATCGACACGCCGCCGACGATCTTGGCGATGTTCTTGATCTTGCCGCCTTCGCGGACCGCGTTGACCGACATGCCTGGGCTGGTGACGCCGATCTGGCCCCGGCCGGACAGCAGGATCGGGACCGGCAGCGCGATGCCGCCGGCGGTCGAGAGTTCGGCATCGAGACCGTGTTTGGCGAACAGGCCCTTGTCGGCGGCGACATAGAGCGAGTTGTACATGCCGAGCCGCAGCGCCTCGGCGATCGACACCTTGGTGCCGCTGGCGAAGGCCGGAGCGAGGAATCCTGCGAGCGGCGCCGTTGCGGCGCTCAGCAGGGAATATGTCATCAGATCCCGTCTGTTGATCAATTTCGATGTCCTTTGACTCGCCAGATCAACGGGTTAAGTGCCGTATGCCCAGCTAATGATCATTCCCGGTCTTCGCCTAAAATCCTTGCATCAGGGAATTTCATTAACAATACGGAATAGAGAGATATATTTATAAGCTGTTATGATAGATCAGTTGGACCTGAAGCAGCTCCGGGCCTTTGTCCGCGTCGTCGAGACCGGCAGTTTCAGCGCCGCCGCGCGGTCGCTCGGCATGTCGCAATCGGCGGTCAGCCAGGCCGTTCGCCAGCTCGAGGATGGATTGCGCGTCCGGCTGCTCGACCGCACCACGCGAAAGCTGCAGCTCAGCAAGGTCGGCGCCGATTTCATGCCGGGCATCCAGCGCCTGCTCGCCGATCTCGATCGCCAGCTGCAGGACCTGCGCGACCTGCGCGAGCATCGCCGCGGCCATGTCACGGTGGCCTGCGTGCCCTCGGTGGCGTTGCGGCTGATGCCGCGCGTACTCGCCGCCTTCCAGCGCGAGCATCCGATGGTCGCGGTGACGTTGAGGGAGATGTCCCGGCACCAGATCTTTGCGGCGCTGCGTGGCGGCGATGTCGATCTCGGGATCGCCAACGTCCCTGGTGACGATCCGGAGCTCGACGCCTCACGGCTGCTCGTCGACAATTTCGCCCTCGTGATGCGCCGCGATCATCCGCTCAGCGAGCGGGACGTCGTGAGCTGGACCGAGGCGTCGCAGGCCGGATTGGTGGTGATGGCGACGGGAACCGGCATCCGGCTGGAAATCGAGCGCGGCGTCGCCGAACTCGGCCAGGGTACGCCGATCCATGAGGCGGAGCATCCCGCGACGCTGCTGGCGCTGGTCGAAGCCGGTGTCGGCGTCGCGCCGCTGCCGGGCCTCGCCTGGCCCGAGCCCGACCATCCCGTGCTGACCTGGCGCAAGCTGGTCGAGCCGGTCATCGCGCGCGAACTCTATCTGCTCTGGCGCATTGGTCGCGATCTCTCGCCGGCGGCGCGCGCACTCCAGCGCGGCATCCTCGCCGGCGCGCAGGCGTTTCGCGACCGCAAGCTCGCCGACTGATGCCGGGACCCGTCGCGCCAGCGGTTGCGGGCCGCGATCTGCCGTCTCACTCCCGCCCCATGACGGTATTGGTCAGCGCGCTTCTTGCGAACTTCCTGAGCGGCATCGGCTTTCCGAACAGGAAGCCCTGCACCAGATCGAAGCCGAGTTCATTGGCGGCGACGAGGTCGGCGCGGCTCTCGACCCCCTCCGCGACGGCGCAGGCGCCATGGCCCTGCGCGAGTTCGACGATGTGACGGCAAACGGTGCGTTTCAGGCGGTCATGGCCGCTGCCGGTCACGAACGTCCTGTCCGCCTTCAGCTTGATGAAGGGAAGCCTGTCGAGATCCATCAGCGAGGGCCAGTTGGCGCCGAGATTGTCGATCGACAGGCCGATATTGTGCAGGCGGACTTCGCGCGCCACCTCGGTGAGAAGATCGAGTTCGCGAATCGCTTCCGCGCTGTCGATCTCGATGGTCAGGCCGCCGAAGGCGGGATGTGTCGGCATGCGTCGGCAGAGATCGCGCACCGCCTGCGGATCCGTCAGAAAGGATGCGGGGAGATTGATCGACAGATCGACCGCGCCCAGTCGCTCCAGCAGATAGTGCCAGTCACGCACGGCGCGTTCGATCACGAATTCCGACAGATCGCGCAGATGGGGATCGTGCGCGTCGGGGATGAAATAGGCGGGCGGCACCACGCCCCAGGTCGGATGGCGCATCCTCACCATCGCCTCGGCGCCGCTCCGTGCCAGCGTCCGCGCATCGATCTTGGGCTGGTACCACAGTTCGAGCCAGCCGGCATGCAGCGCCTCGCCGACATGCACGGCCGGGCTCGGCGCCGGCTCGTCGGGCAGCAAGGTCGCCACGCGTTCGCGCAGCGTCTCCGCGGCAAAGGGCGTTGTGAGCGGCGGCAACATGGCGAGGCCATATTCCTCGCCGACCTGCTGCACGGCCCTGACGATGATCGAGTCGCGCGCGCCCACGGTGAGGACCCTGCCGTCGAAGGCCGCACGCACCAGCGCCTCCAGGAATGTTCCCGGCTCGATTCCGTCGGCCGCGATGCCGAGCAGGATCAGGTCGGGCACGTCGTTCGCAAGCACGGCCTTGAGCTCTTCGGCGCTGGCGCATTCGCTGGTGACGAAGCCGAGATCCTCCAGCACCTCGCTGAGAAAGGCCCGCAAGTGCCGCTTGCCGTCGGCAACGCAGGCGCGCGGCGTAACCTTTCGCCGCCCGAAGGTCCTCGGCCTCCGTTCGGTGAACCCGACAGTCTCATCATTCATCGCAAACCACTCCCGTTCCGCGACCGGTGTTAGCGACGGGAGCAGCTTCAAATATGGAGGGCTTCAGTCGATCGTCGGATTATCTGGGTAACGTTAAAGCCTCCATCATTGCTAAAATTGTTCGCATCCTCATCGCGCGCCGCAGCGACAGGCCGTCCGACGCCGTTCACAGATCGAAGAATGTGAAGCGCCTCACATCCGGATCGCGCTGTCCGCGCTAACGCTCCCGGCAGGCAGGTGGCGAGATGTCGAGGATGCGACGATGACGATGCGGCGGATGTTGAATTGGTGGTTCAGGTTCGTGCTATCGGGGCGATTTCTCGATCGCTTCCTGTGCCTGCCGCGCGCCCACTAGGTTGATCCGGCGCGCCGCGCAGCGGGCCTTGCGGCGGCTGCGCGATCAGGTCTGCCCGATCAGTTTGCGAAATGCCAGCGCGCCGTCATGGACGGCATCCCGGCCCTTCCATGCGAAATAGGACAGTTTGCCGCCCAGCGTGTCGTAACTGCGCAGGCGGCGCGAGCCGAGAATGTGGCCGACATTGTCCGGAAAGCGGCTGATCTCGGCGGACACCAGCGCATCGATCGCATCCATCAGCTGCTGGAGCCGGACGCCCCATTCGCAGGATTCGATCCCGTCGATCCGGACCTTCAGCGCATATTCGGTGTCGTAGATCTCGGTGAGCAGTTCGCGCGCGATCAGCGGCCTGTTGTTGCGAAGCGCCACGCGCAGCGCGAGGCGCTTGTCGTCGAGCCGATCGAGCACCATCGGGATGACGCAGGCATAGGGAGTCGCGGCGACGTCGGCGACGCTCTTGGTCGCGGCCGCCTTGGTGGCGAGCCTGATCAACTGCCACGAGGTCTTCAGCCGGCGCGCCACCAGCGCGAGGGCAAAGGGCAGTGCCTCGGGGTGCGATTTCCGGAAGGCGTCGAGCTGGGCCGTGATCTGCGCAACCATGCGATCGTCGAACTTGCTGATCGCCGCCGGCAGCTTCTCGTTGAACTTCGGCAGCGCATCCCCGGAGCGCAGCACATGAAGCATCTTCTGGACATCGTCGAAGGCGGTGCGCGAAGCGGTGTATTGCGCGAGCTTGCCGCGCGCGAACTCCGTGGTCTCGGCCGAAGCGAGTGTGTTCTCGAGCACCTTGACTACTTTGAACTGGAAGGTCGAGGCGATCTTCTGCACTTCCTTCGGATTGTTGGCGGCGACCTGGTCGGTGATCGCCTTGATGTAGTCGCGTGCCATGGTCGGCAGCAGGTCGCGGCAGATCCACTCCCAGATCGGCGTCAGCGTGTTCCGCGAGATTCGTCCGGCATTGGCATGCTCGGGTGCGCCGTCGATCAGCAGCAACTCGATCGGCATGAAGAAATGGCGGGAAGGGCTGGTGGCACGCGCCTGGGTCGAGCCATCCTTGCGGAACTCAGCGCGCAGGCGGGTCTGGATCTCCGCGGAGCCGGGCATGTCGATGCCGCACAGTTCGAGCCGTTCGAGTTCGCTGAGCAGGCAGCTGCGCGAGAGCGGCGTCAGCTTCCGCAGGAACTCCGTCAGACGGTCGATCTCGTTCATGGCACGCAGTCTTCCGGAGCATGTCCCGCGGTCCGAGAGGCCCATCGGGGGGAGGCATTTGCGCGCTCTCAATCAGGCCCTAGAAAAGCAAGCCGCCGTTAATTTATCCGTAAAATCCGGGGCAGGGCGCGGACCCCGGAATCCGGGTTAACCAAGCCGGACCGGAGCGCCTGGGGGGCGGGCAATTCCGGCAACCTCCGCGGGATGTGTTGGCAATGACACTAGGCACAAATTGTGCCGTCGCCGGTATTTCGGCACTTTCCTGCCGAAATCCCCGTAGTCTTACGGATTAAAAAGTTAACCCGGAACCGGTCCGGGTTCCGCTACACAGCCTTATGGAGTCTCAAAACGATACGGCCGCTGATTCGCGGTCGTCGGAATGGTTCGAAACCGGCACTTCCTTGGACCAGGAGCAGGATATTGCCCGCCTGGATGCCGCACGCGCGCAGGCCGCGGACGAGATGGCTGCCGCCATTGCCCGTGAGCTCAACGGCCCGCTGACCGCACTTCTCCTCTACATGGGAGAGATCAAGCATCACAGCGATCAGCTCCCGCCGGTGTCGGGTGACCGGGCGTACCTGCAGAGGATCGTCGAGAATGCGTTGACGCAGACCGAGCGGGTCTGCGGATTGGTGAAGCGGCTGGCCGGTGCGCAAGGGGCTGGCCTGCCGACGCAGGCACGGACCGACGAGGCCGCCGAGCCGAAATCGGCGCGGGCGCAGCCGATGCAGCGGGTGCCGGCCGTCGAGTCGCCGGGCCAGAGGCGGCTGACCAAGCGAGAGCGCGAGGTGCTCCGGTTGATCAGCGAGGGCTATTCCAACAAGCAGGGCGCTCTGCGGATGCAGATCAGCCCGCGGACCTTCGAGAGCCATCGCGCCGAGGCCATGCGCAAGCTCGGAGCGCGCAACACTGCCGATCTGGTGCGCGCGGCCCTGCTGCATGCCATCGACTGAAGTGCCGCCCGTGGCGGCGGCCGTGCCGGTCTTCCTGCCGCGAACCCGCCGCGATCAGAGATAGTCCTCCGCAAACGGCCGGACGCGCGATGCGGGCCGCAGCGGCTTGTGATCGTCCCTGGTCCTGCCGGGAATGAGCGTGATGGTCCAGCGTGGCGGTTCGCTCGATTCCTGCTCGAGCACCGATCGTACGAATCCCGTCACCGTCGATTCGCCAGACTTCACCGTCGCCATGCGGCCGTTGAACTGTGCGATGCGGAAGCGGCGAACCTCCTTCTGGTCCGCGGTCTCGTAGGTGAACATGGAAACCCTCCTGGTTTCCCGTGACTATCCCCACCTATGATTATCCATCTGTGAAAATCGCATGCCGTAGAAGTACGGCGGGCCCGGCCTCGTCTGCGCAGGCGCGTTGCTGCACTTCAGGTCTGCGGCTCCTGCGCCACCGCCGCAAGATAAGCGGAGCGCATCGCGGCCAGCAGATCGCGGAAGTCGTCTGGGGTTGCCGTTTCGGCGGTTTTCTCCAGCCGCAGCGCCAGCGCGGCGAGCCGGACATAGCCGAACGTGGCGGCCGCGCTCTTGAGCGAGTGGGCCTCGCGCGCGATCCTGGCGCGATGCACCCCGAGATCGAGCGTGCCGAAAAGGTCGAGCCGCGACTGGGTCTCGCTCCAGAACACGGCCCGGACTTCGCTGGCGCCATCCTCGCCGATCTCGGCGACGAGAGCTGCATAGGCGTCCGGCGCGCGTGCAGGTCGATCGAAAGTGTGGTCTGCCGGGGCGACGGCCAAATCCAGCATGGTCTGTCCTGACGAGGCTCCATCGCCGCATGGCACCGCACCGCGCGACGAACATCATTCGTGTCTACGACACGCGCCTTTCCGTTCCGGTAGCAGGACGGACGGCCTTTTCGGACTCGAATTCGCCGCGCGTTTACCAACGCATGACGATCACCGCGCGCAGAGCAGCCGGTCGTACTGCGCCTTCACGGTGCCGTAGCACTCGCACGCCGTCTCGCGCAGTCCCTCGAGATTGAGGATCTGGATGTGCCCGCGGCTGTAATGCATGAAGTTGGCCTGCTGCAGCGTATTGGCGACCAGGGATACGCTGTTGCGGCGGGCGCCGATCATCTGTGCGAGGACTTCCTGCGTGAGCAGCAGCCGGACGTCGCCCGACAGGTCGTGCGTCTGCAGCAGGCAGCGCGACAGCCGCGCCTCGACGGGATGGGCTGCGTTGCATCCGGCGGTCTGCTGAACCTGGGCGAACACCGCGAGCGCATGCCGCGTGAGCAGGGCCCGCAAGGTGCTGCTCTGATCGGCCGCGCTCCGCAAGCGCTCGAGGTCCATCATCGACGCCGCTCCCGGGACGAGCACGACGGCGGTGTTCAGCGCGCAATTGTCACCCATGATCGAGAGCGTCCCGAGCAGGCTGTCCCGGCCGATCATCGCGACCTGCACATGCTCGCCCTTGGCGAGCTTCACCACCAGCGAGATGACGCCGCGATGGGGGAAGTAGGCCCGCTTGAGCGTCTCGTCGGTCTCCACGAGCACCGAATCGTGCAACAGGTCGACGACGCGAAGATGTGGGCGGAGCAGTTCGTAATCGTCCGCCGACAGAGCGGACAGGAAACCGTTGGATGGGCGCGCTGTGGCTTCCAAAGCTGCCTCCCTCCTCGCCCATGAGGACATTCGCGACGGCACCATTGCCGCAGGGCTCCATCTTCCTACGATCGGGAAAACGTGGCAATCGATAGGTTGGATCTCGTCAAGCAGAACATTGCCGGCTCATCTGCGCAGGCTCTTGCGCGCAGAAGCTTCCAGCGGGTATCGCGTTCCTGCTGGCGCGCGGCGGGAGAGGCGCGTCGGGTCGCGCGACGGTGCAGTGCAACCGGCTGACGCAACGCGGCGACGTCTCTGATCGACGCATGAATAACGGCAATTCGGTCCTCCCGTCAGGCACAGGCGCGCAATGCACCCACGCGCCAAACCTCGTCATGAGATTGTATTATTGAACCACAATATCCTTTGGTTGTGTTGTTGTCCATATGCCCATTGAAGGGCAGACAGTCGGCCGCATTTGCGGCGGAGTCGAGCGGGGCACGCTGATTCGCCTGCGACATTCGCAGTGGTCCAAACAGCGGGACAATTCGGCAACGGGGCCGTCATGAACCGAGCAGTTCGCAGGCGCCGCGGCGGGCGCCCAGGGATCGACACAGCGACGGTCGGCGCCTGCTCGCGCCTGCGGCGGAGTGGAGGCGATCCCGCTCTCGTCACCACCACGTCACTTTCCTGCGACCGCGGCGTTCCGCCAACGGCGGTCACGCCGCCGTTGTTTCGATAGAAGCGAGAGGAGAAGGGCGTGTCTCAGGGGTCGATCGCTGAATCTCCGCGACGTGAGGCTGATGCCGGGCCGGGCGACCTGCGGCATATTCTCGTGGTCGACGACGACGCCATGGTCTGCATGGCCATCGAGCTCCATCTCCAGCGCCACGGCTTTCGGGTCACCGTGGCCGACGGTGGTGAAGAGGGCATTCACGCGCTCGACCGCCATAAGATCGATGTCATGATCATCGACATCTTCATGCCTCATATGCGCGGCTTCGAGTCGATCAGGGTCTTTCACGAGCGCGCGCCGGAGATCCCGCTGATCGCAATGTCCGGCTACGCCTTCGCGAGCCTGAATTCGCCCGCACCCGATTTTCTGAGGATGGCGCTCGAACTCGGCGCGACACGCTGTTTGCGCAAGCCCTTCACGCCGGACGCGTTGCTCGCCGCCGTGAACGCCTGCCTCTCCCAGCATCGCGCCGGTGACGCATTGGCCGCGACCCTCGGTTAGCGCGACTTCGGCTGCTGGGCCGTGTCGTAATCATTGGTTTACCGCGATCGCCGGCGAGCGAGAGGGTCCGGCAGGCCCTGCGTGGCTGCCTTCCGGGGGCGCGCGATCCGGTTCACCTCGCATGGCAGGTCGCAGAACGCCTGGGAGTCCAGCGCTCTTCTCGGTGAGTGTCGGCGCATCGTTAGCGGCGTGTTCACCGAATTTCACTTCGTCGCAACCTCCGGCCTCGCTTGCCGAAAACCGCTGTCATCCGGCGCTAAACCCCCAATTTATCTTCAATATCCGTATTAGCACGGAGGATGAAATTAACGGGACCGTGAAATGGGTTGTCTAACGATGCGAGGCGAGGACATGCGACGATTCCAGACGCGGATCGGACATGGACGTTCAGCTCAGTTGAGGCGTGGCTCATGGATGATCTGTTGCGGGAGTTTTTGACGGAGACCAGCGAGAGCCTGGACACCGTCGACAATCAGCTGGTGAAGTTCGAGCAGGAGCCGAACAACGCCAAGATCCTGGATAACATCTTCCGCCTGGTCCACACCATC